>Ga0134125_10000809_pt1 | contig 40830 bp, 35 predicted proteins | sample KB31751_FD_96464 | JGI IMG/M metagenome (GOLD analysis project Ga0134125, IMG submission 96464) | Terrestrial soil microbial communities with excess Nitrogen fertilizer from Kellogg Biological Station, Michigan, USA - KB3-175-1 | ecosystem: Environmental > Terrestrial > Soil > Unclassified ...
CGCAGATTACACCGATATAGAAAGCAATCCGTTGACGCTTTCCTGATCACGCTCCCCTGGTAGCGATTGCTCAACCTAATCAGCCTTCCAACCAACAATCGGCGAAATCTGCGTAATCTGTGGCTAAAGTCTTCCTCTGCTTGCGAGCTATTCAGAGATGGTCTAGATTCGCTGCGAAGGGAAAATCATAAATGTCTATTGCAGTTATTACCGGTTCATCCGGTCTGATCGGAAGCGAGACCGCGCGCTTCCTGCACCAGCAAGGCCTCGAGATCGTCGGGATTGACAACAACATGCGCGGTTATTTTTTTGGCGCCGATGGTTCGACAGAGTGGAACACGAAACAGCTTCAACACGATCTAAAAAACTACCGACACTATCCGCTTGATGTTCGTGACGAAACCGCTATTGGCAATCTGTTTCGTGAGTTCGGCAAGGACATCAGTCTGGTTGTTCACGCTGCCGCACAACCCAGTCACGATTGGGCGGCCCGGGAGCCGTTTACGGATTTCACGGTCAACGCCAACGGCACGCTGGTGATGCTGGAGATGACTCGGCAGCACTGTCCCGATGCTCCTTTTATTTTCACTTCGACAAACAAGGTCTATGGCGACCTGCCCAACTTCCTGCCGTTGATCGAGTTGGAATCGCGCTGGGAATTGGATGAATCCCATCCCTATGCCGAGCATGGCATCGATGAATCAATGAGCCTTGATCAGTCAAAGCACAGCTTGTTCGGCGCCAGCAAAGTCGCTGCGGACGTACTTACCCAGGAGTATGGCCGGTACTTTGGATTGAAGACGGGCACGTTTCGAGGTGGGTGTCTCACCGGCCCAGCCCATTCAGGCGCGGAGCTTCATGGCTTTCTTGCTTACCTGGTTAAGTGCGCGCTGTCCGGGAAGCAGTACACAATCTACGGATACAAAGGCAAACAAGTACGCGACAACATTCACTCGTACGATTTGGTCAACGCCTTCTGGCACTTTTTCCAAAAGCCGATTCCGGGCGCTGTTTACAACATGGGCGGATCGCGTCACAGCAATTGTTCAATGCTGGAGGCGATTGACGAGACGGAGAAGTTGTGTGGCAAAAAGCTTAACTACGTCCTGTCGGATCAAGCTCGTTCCGGAGATCACATCTGGTGGATCAGCGACGTGAGAAAGTTTCAGCAGGACTATCCCGAGTGGAGTTACCGATACGACTTGAAGCTGATCCTCGAGGAGATTGTGGAGGCTACGGGCGATCGGCTTCAGTCTGCTGCGGTTTGATGGAAGGATTAGCCGCGGATGAACGCGGATAACACGGATTAGAGCAAACTGAAAGGACTGAAGAGTTGATTGACTTGGTTCTCGCCAAATGAATTACTCAAGTCAGATCAGCTCGAAGTTAGGAAGGGTTGCTTGCGCCCGCTCTACTGACCACGCCTCTCAATGTTAAGAGTTATTGGTCCAGGTTAAGAGTTATTGGTCCAGCTTGAATGCTAATGATAGTTGGGCGGGAGTAAACTACCCTTCCCGACCTCGAGCTTATCCATCTTGAACAACTACACCGACAACCAAGGCTGGCAATCAGGTTTTGATCAGATCGGTTTTCATCCGCGTTAATCCGCGGCTAAAACTTCAGGATTGAAAGCTCTTGAAGCAATCCACCACGTATTGCTGCTCTTCGTCGGTAATTTCGGGATAGACCGGTAGCGCAAAGCTTTCTCGCGCTGCTCGCTCGCTCTCAGGCAAATCCCCTTCGCCATAACCGAGGTAGCGGAAACACTCCTGCAAGTGCAAAGGCACCGGATAGTAAACCTTCGTCCCCACACCACATTTACCCAAGTGCTCCATCAGCGCATCGCGATCCGTTGACACTTTGACGTTGTAAACGTGATAGACGTGCGAGGAAGTCTCCGGAACGTACGGAGGCGTCACGTCAAAAGGAAGATTCGCTGCAGCGAAGAGCTCATTGTAGCGTTTAGCCTTTTCCTGTCTGGTTCGGGCCCAATCATCAAGGTGCGGGAGCTTCACTCGCAACACTGCAGCCTGGAAGGCGTCAAGGCGTCCATTGATTCCCACTTCCTCATGCAGGTATTCGGTCAATCCGCCATGAACGCGGAGCGTGCGCAGGCGCTCCGCCAGTCCGTCATCGTTGGTGGTTACCATGCCCGCATCGCCGGCGGCGCCAAGGTTCTTGGTGGGATAGAAGCTGTAACAACCGATGCTGCCCATGGACGCGGCTTTTCTACCGCGATCCTCAGCACCAATCGCTTGCGCTGCGTCCTCGATAATCGGAACGCCGCGACGTTCGCTGATCTCGAGCAGCGGGTCCATGTCGGCGCAGAGTCCATACATGTGAACCGGAATGATGGCTTTTGTTTTCGCGGTAATCGCCGCTTCAACTCGTTTCGGATCGATCGTAAAGGTTCTGGGATCGATGTCGACAAAAACGGGCCGCGCGCCCAGCCGGGCAATTGCTCCGCCGGTGGCAAAAAAAGTGAATGACGCTGTTATTACTTCGTCGCCGGCTTTTACGCCAAGCGCCATCAACGCCAACAACAGCGCGTCAGAACCTGACGAGCAGCCGATTGCATGCTTGACGGACGAGTAGGTTGCTACTTCCTCTTCCAGAGCTTTCACTTCGGGTCCGAGCACAAATTGCTGCGAGTCGAGGATGCGCTCCAAAGACTGAAGCATCTCAGCTCGCAACGGCGCGAATTGCGCCTTCAAGTTAATCAAAGGAATATTCATTGCTGTTTTAGTAGTCGCCATTTTTAAGAAATGGGTGTTGGGTGTAGGGTGTAGTACGCACGCACCTTCACTGTAGACTCGCAATTAATCTCAATTCAATAGCCTCGCAATTAATCTCAGTTCAATCCATTTATCATTTGCCAATTTGCCATTTAGGATTTTTCATTTTCTATTTGGGCCGAACACTACACTCGTCCATTTATTCTTCTGTTCCAATCCGCGTTTTCTCCGCGTTAATCCGCAGCTAAGCACCGCTTCACAGGTAGTGCCTAATTTGGAGTGCGCCGACCTGTCGGCGCTTTCGTCGCTGCGACCTGTCGCAGCAAGTTGTCGAAAACAGCCTATTATCAAAGCCTGCGGCGTCGAGCCGCCGCGTGCGAAAGCGATGACAGGTCATCGCACTCCAAATTAGGTCACTACCCTTCAACACTTCCATTTGCGCCGATCAGCGTAGCGAATCGTTACCACTCTCCAGTCTTAGTGAGCGACAATCTCGAACGCGACGGAGCAAAATGAAGAATGGCAAATGGCAAATGATATATGGCAAATAGTCTGTTCTCTTACTTCAAACCTCAACTACCTAACCCCTACACCCAAAATCCTACACCCTAATTCGAGAGCCGGACGGCGGCGCCATTACTACTGATCGACTTCTGAGCCGCCTCGAGCAGACGCACCACTCGTAAGCCGGCATTGCCATCCGTTAAGGGCGCGCGCTTCTCGCGTATCGAACCAAGAAACTCCTGGGAAACGTAGCGCAACGCTTCGGTAGAATCCAGTTTGGGCACCCAAACATCGCCGGTACGGTAGCTTACGAGCGTGCGATAAGCTTCTTCGCGATCGAGCGGGCTTTCAGTGCGGACTGCGGTAACCCCGCTATCATAAACTCGCACCTTCTCCGTAGGTTCGATGTCGTCATACACAACCATCTTTCGACTGCCCGCCAGCAACGTGTGCCGAATCTTAACTGGTGATAACCAGTTAAAATGAAAATGCGCCATGAACTCGTCAGCGAAGCGCAAAATCACGTAAGCAATGTTTTCGATTCCTTCTCTGACGTGACAGCTTCCGACAGCGGTTACAGATTCAGGCTCGCGTTGGATGACGTAATCCATGATCGAAAGATCGTGGGGCGCCAGGTCCCACACTACATTGATGTCATTTTGAAATAGTCCCAGGTTAATGCGCGTCGCGTCAAAGTAAAGCAAATCACCCAGCTCACCAGATTCCACGATCTCTTTTATTTTTCTGACCGCTCCGGTGTACACGAACGTGTGATCGACCATCAATGTCAGGCCCAGCCGTTCAGCGATCTCAACCAGCTGTGAAGCCTCAGCCACGTTCGAGGTCAACGGCTTTTCGACGAGCACGTGCTTCCCAGCTTCCAACGCCTGTTGGGCGAACAAAAAGTGCGTCCACACCGGCGTGGCAATCACTACGGCATCGAGATTCGGATCGGCCAGCAACGATTTGTAGTCGCTAGTCTGTTCGGCAGCCGGGTAGCGACGCCCCATCGCGTTGAGCCGCTGCGAATCGAGATCGCAAATCCATTTCAGCTCGGCGCCTTCGCTCTCCGCGAAATTACGGAGGAGATTAGGTCCCCAGTATCCGCAGCCGATTACTCCGACTTTTATGTTGCCAGTCACTTTTGTAGCTCGATTTGATGGGGTTGATGCCGGTCAGGCTTGATCTTGTTCAGCTCTCAAGGTTCTGATAATCCGGGCGGGGTTTCCAGCAACAACAGTGTCCGCGGGCACATTCTTTGTTACTACCGATCCAGCTCCAACAATTGCGCGCGGGCCGATCGATACGCCTCCCAGAATGGTGGCTCCGGTACCGATGCTGGCGCCGCGCTGAACCAGGATTGGGGACACTTGCCAATCGTCATCCGTTTGCATGGCGCCGTCAGCCGTGGTTGCGCGCGGAAATTTGTCGTTGATGAAATTTACTCCGTGACCGATGAAGACTTCATCTTCAACGGTCACGCCTTCGCAGATGAAAGTGTGGCTCGAGACTTTGCATTGCCGGCCGATGCGGGCGCCCTTTTGAATTTCGACGAAAGAGCCGACTCGGCTGCCATCGCCGATTTCGCACCCATACAGATTAACGAAATGGTAAATGCTTACGTCATTACCGAGTTTTACATCAGCCGCGATCTCGCAGTATTGACCTCTCATCCGCCGGAACCCTGGGATTGAGCGCCCGTACCTTCTTCAGGCGAATCTGCGTCATCGTTCGGGCTCGCATAATAGTAATTCGAGTAGTAGCCGACGTAGTAGTAGTCGTGCTGCTTATCAAGCTTCACATTGTTCAGCACCACACCAAAGATGTGGGCGCCAACGTCGATAAGCTGCTGCTTGGCGCGACGTACTACCGCTCGCGAGCTGCGGCCTCCGTGGACCACGAGCACCACGCCGTCAACCATAGTGGAAAGAATCGACGCGTCGGTAAACGAGATTGTCGGCGGCGAGTCTACGATGATGTGCGCGAACTTCGTACTAAGTTGAGCCAGCAGTCTCCGCATTTCATCCGAACCCAGCAGCTCGGCGGGGTTTGGCGGTACGGGACCGGAGGTCAGGACTTTCAAGTTCGGCTGTCTCTGGTAAGTCTGAATATACTGGTCAACGTTGGCGTCGCCAGATAAGAGATTCGTTAAGCCGCCGGAGTTTGGTACTTCAAAATGGGCGTGCAGACGAGGCCGCCTAAGATCGCAATCGATAATCAAAACTTCAGCGCCGGTCTGGGCCAGCATGAACGCCGTGTTGACCGCCGTCGTCGTTTTGCCTTCTGACGGTTGACTGGAAGTTACCAGGATAGTCTTCGGTGGTTGTCCCGCTGATGAAAGCAGCAGAGAGGTACGAAGGTGACGATAGGACTCCGCTATCGGCGAACGCACGTCTCCCGTCAACGCTAAAGCGGTACTCTCGTTGGCGCCCTGACCTAACGATCCGATCTTCGGCAGATCCTCGCGAGCTGGAATCAACGCGAGGGCCGGCAAATGAATATAGCGGTCCACATCGTCGGGCGACTTAACTGTGTCATCGAGGAAATCAAGCAGGAAGGCGAGGCCAATCCCGGCAAATAAGGCAACGATGAACGCGAGGGCAATGTTACGCATGCGGGCCGGTCCAATTGGGGCCTTGGGTAAGCGGCTCGGCGTTGAGATGCTGACTTCATTCGGACGATCGCCGCGCGTGACCTCGAGTTCTCGTTGTCTTTGCAGCAGCGTGTTCAAGTACTGCTTGTTAGTCTCGAGCTGCTGGGTCATGGCCTGCATTTCAAGCTGCCATCGTGTCTGTTGAGAAGTCGTGTTGTGCTGCGCGTCGTACGACTGGCGAAGCATGTTCTCTCGAGAGACGGCGGCTTCATAACGAGCCTTCATCGAGGCGAGTACTTCTTGCGGGGCCTTCTCGAGTTCCACTTCCAGAGGTTTTATTTGCGACTCAATCTTCTTCACTTCTGGCCACTCTGGCGTGTAAATCACCAGTAGCGCGTCGCGCTTCTCTTTCAGCTGCGAAATTCTTTCACGCAGTTTTTCAATGCGCTCAGACGCCTGGACGTCAGGAATCGAATAGCGATCGGTAGATTTAACCGCCGCTTCATAAATAGCCTGCTTTTCCTTGCGATCGTTTTGCGCAGTCAACAATTGACCCGAAAGCGTTGCGAGCTTAATGGCATCAAGATCCTTGGCAGCATCAATCGTCAAACTCAGGTTATGTTCGCGAGCGAAGTTGAGTTGAACTTCCTGATCGTGCTTGATTGAGGTCTGCAGCTCTGCAACTTTGTTGGCCAGAAGATCTTCGGCTCGGTTGGAACCCAGCGTTGCTCGTTCGAGATTATTGTTCACGAACACTTCAGCAAGTGTGTTCGCAATTTTTTGCGCCAACTCCGGATTCGTATGTCGATACTTAATCGTCACCAAATTCGTTCCCGTTATCGGTTCAACCGTCTCATTACCGATAATGGTGTCTTCATATGGTTCGAGTTGAACCAGTTGAGTGGGAGTCAGCTGCTGCTCTTTCATTTGGCTTTCACTGACGATCGCCGGCTCACTCGCTGCCGGTCCTGTTGCAGCTTTCTTATCGCGCGCGAAGATCCTGCGCAACGACGAGAAAACTCCCCCCTGAGACTGGCCGCCAAAAAAATCAGGATTGTGCTGAAGATCAAGAGTTAGCACGACCTGACGAGCAAGGATTTGGTTTGAGAGCAGCTTGAGTTGCGTTCCCCAGAAACTGGGGTCAGTGCCGCTGTTAATTGTGAGTTCCTTGGTCTGCAAGACGCTCTTCGGCTTGGGCTCAATTCGAATGGTCGTCTCCGCCTCGTAGATCGATGGCTGCCGAAACATTTGGATGGTCATCAGCGAGGTGATAGCCAGGACCAAACTGAGGATGAGCCATTTCCGCTTCAGAACTACGAACAAGTAGTCGCGGATACTGATTGGCTCACTTCCCGAAGTCGGATACGGCTTTGACTGAGCGATATCACTCAAAGGCCTATCCAGGCTTCGTTCAATCGCTGACGACATTGGTAAGAGACGGTTGTCTTGAGACATCATTACTTAAACCTCTGGAGGCTGACTACCGAAAGCGAAATAATAGCAGACAAATGATATGAGGCAAGTCAGACGGGGGCCAAAAGCCAGCCCCTAATTGCCTGATAACCCTAACCAATCAACGTATTGGCCCAGACCTTCGCGCCATGACGGGAGCGGGACCAATCCTCTCGCTTCCGAGATTAGGCATTTTAGTCTGGAATTTCTTGGCCTCGGCGCTGGTCTATTGAGGCTGCTCGACAAGATCCCGCGTACCAGCGACCCGTCCCTGCCGAGCTGTTCAGCGGCAGCGACCGCGAATTCCTCATAAGTAGCGCCGGAACCTTCATTAACAACGTGATAGACACCGGGCTTAGCCAGCTCTGCTAATTCTCGCAAGCGACTCGCCAGATGAATGGCGTAAGTGGGAGTTCCCCACGCGTCCGAAATTGCATTGACCGATTCGCCTCGACTTAGGGGTTGGACAATGGCACTCAGAAAGTTGCGGCCACCTGGTCCGAAGATGAATCCGCTTCGGACGACTATCGCGCGGGGATTCACCCGTTGCGATTCGGTTTCACCTTTGAGCTTGGAAATGCCGTAGACACTAATTGGGTGGGGCTCGTCGTCCTGAGTGTAGAACCCTTCCTTCGTTCCATCGAACACGTAATCGGTTGAGATGGTTACAAAACAAGCCCCAATTGCCAGGCTAGCTTCTGCCAGGTTGCGAGGTCCGATCGCATTGGCGGCGTCAGCACGGGAAAGATCGCCTTCGCATCCATCAACATTTGTCCATGCAGCGCAGTTAATGATTGCTTCGGGCGCCACTCGTGAGATCTCTGCCTTCACCAGCCCGCCATCGCTGATATCGAGACTGGAGTGGTCGTAAGCAAACACTTCGTCGCCAAGAGATCTGCAGTGTTCGCTAACTGCTCGGCCAACCATACCTCCGGCGCCTGCGACCAGGATTTTCAATGGGCACCGACCTCGGTTCCGTACTGCTGGGCGTAAAAATCACGGTAAGCGCCGCTGCGCGTGCGGTCGATCCACTCTGCGTTTTCCTGATACCAGCGGATAGTTTTTGCTAAACCAGTCTCCCATGTTTCTCGGGGATTCCAGCCTAACTCGGTTTCTGCGAGCGTTGGATCGATGGCGTAGCGACGATCGTGACCGGGACGATCCTTTACAAACTTGAGTAGATCATGAGACTTGCCCAGTTGATCGAGTACTGACTTTGCCACATCAATATTTCGCCGCTCGTTCCGGGCGCCGATGTTGTAGACCCCTCCAGAGCGTCCCTTTTCCATCGCCAGCAAAATTGCCCGGCAGTGGTCGTCGACATAGATCCAATCTCTGACATTACACCCGTCACCGTACACCGGTATGGTTTGATCCTGGAGCGCATTCGATAGCATCAGCGGCAAAAACTTCTCCGGAAACTGGCGGGGCCCATAGTTATTGCCGCAGCGGGTGATGACCGTATCAAGGCCAAAAGTGTGTCTAGCTGCCCGGACCAAATGTTCCGCAGACGCTTTCGAGGCAGCATAAGGACTATTAGGAGCGAATGGTGATTCTTCAGAGAAGTATTCGTCTCCCTTTTCGGGCAGGCTTCCCATTACCTCGTCGGTAGAAATGTGAACAAAGCGTCTGACTTTTCGCTCTCGCGCCAAATCCAACAATATCTGGGTTCCGAGCACGTTCGTGCGCAAGAACTCATCAGCGGAAGCAATGCTTCGGTCAACGTGTGACTCTGCCGCAAAGTTGACTACACAGTCCGTCCCTTCGCTGAGCGCCGCGGAAACGGCGGCTCGATCCGCGATGTCGCCACGGACAAACTGGTGCCGGCTATCGTCGATCCCTTTTAGATTATCGAGATTCCCAGCGTACGTGAGCGCGTCGTAGTTGGTAACCGTGCAGGACGGATCTTCCTCGAGTAATATTCTGACAAACGCGGAGCCGATAAATCCGGCGCCGCCCGTAACGAAAATTTTGCGCATTTGCGAGCAGTTGAGCCTTCCTGGGAGCTTCGCGGATCCTTTGAATTTGGTATTAGAACATACGAGGGGCTGGGGCTTCTACCGTACGGCCTCCCCACACTGCGGCAAGAAAAAGTAGGTAGTCGCTAAAACTGAGGCCTCGGCCTGGCGCCGTGGTCACTCACGTTGGTCGCTAACAGAGGCGGGCCGAGATTTTTGGTGATGCCACGGGCTCGTCCCGTGGAGTGTTCACGCTTCAGGCTGGTGGCAGGCGCCAACGTGAAATACCACGGGGCCAGCCCGTGGCCTCTTGCGAACCGATGGATCAGCCTGTTTTTGTAGCTGTGAACATGAAACACCACAGGGCCAGCCTGTGGTATCGGCTAAGGCTTCAGTTCACCATTTAGGCTTTACCTACTTTTCCTGGCGCACTGGCCTCACCACCCGCCGAGAAATCTTCGCAAATCTATGCCGAGTCACCGCCACAAGGCGCCCATCGACTTCGCCTTCGCAGGGAACCCGGTTAAGCCTGCCTTTTCCGAAAATGCCACGCTCCGCTGCGCTATGATGCTTGGCAAGAAGGACGGTGGAAGACGGTTCAACGCTTAACTGGCCCATACTGAGAGGCTCGTGACGTAACAAATTCTTAATAAAATAATAATTTGACAATCCAGAGGCCATCGCGTATTAAAGCCGCTACTTTTTTGCCAACTTATGACGACTCGACAATTTTTCCCATATATTTCTTTTCTCAACATTGCAGGTGTTCATTTTCAAGCCCTGCCAGATCGGCATCATCTAATTTGTGGTTAAAGACCGCTAGAGGCTGCAAAACGTGGAGTTGGAGTCGCTCAGGACTCAGACCCATCAACTTTAGAGCTTGACCTGACTTGTAGAAGGAGCACCGAAAATGAGTAAGTTTGTAAGACTATTTGTAGTTCTTTGCTTTACCTTGGCGCTTTGTGCCATCGCTAACGCTCAGGCGACTCGAACCTGGGTGTCGGGCGTAGGCGACGACGTTAATCCTTGCAGCAGGACGGCCCCCTGTAAAACATGGGCTGGAGCTATATCGAAGACTTTTATCAATGGCGAGATTGATGCTCTCGATCCGGGTGGCTACGGCACGTTGAATATCACCAAATCCATTACCATAGATGGCGGCACAGGCTCGGGCTGGGGTTCGACTCTGGCAAGTGGCGTCAATGGTTTCACCATCAACATCGCCGTGAATGCTAACGATCCACTCCGAACGGCAATTCTGAAGCACCTGAGCATAAACGGTGCGGGTTCGAGCGGCGCAGTGGGCACTCGCACGGGCATTAACGGCGTTAACTATATCCAAGGCATCGCGACCATCATTGAAGATTGCCAGATCTTCAATTTCGGTACGAATGGCATTCTCGTTAATCTGACAAACACTGGAAACTTGTCAGTGAGCAGGACTACCATTGACAGCAACCAGGTCGGCATCAGACAGACGACCACTGCGGGAACGTTGAACGTCTCGATTACCAACAGCACCATCCAGAACAATGCCGGCAACGGTCTTCAAGTCGATGCGGGCACTTGCAATGTCTCCAACTCAACCATTGATCATAATGGTGGAGCAGGTGCGGTTGCGCAGGGAGCCATCGGTTCCGTGATGAACATTGATAACTGCGCGGTCACGGACAACACTGGCGCCGGCATCCAGGCGGGTACCGCGGTAGCTACGGTGCGCGCCAACAACAATACCGTCCATCGCAACGGCACAGGCATGGCATCCACCGCAGGTATTTTCGAAACCTGCAAGAACAACAAGGTACGCGGCAATACCACTGAGACCAGTGGATCGTTTACCGATATTGCCGTGCTCGGGGCCTGTACGCAGTAACACGTGAGCTCAAATCGGTTTTCAACTCTTGAGCCGAATAAGCGAAACCCCTCTGGTCCAACTGGAGGGGTTTTGCTGTCTACTTGCGGTCCCACAAAAACTATGACCGCTCGACGACATTTCCGCTATAATTCCCCGCTCATCGCGCCGGGTTTATTCATTGTTAACGGCATCATCTAATTTGTGGTTAATAACCCGCTAGAGGCTGCGAAACGTGGAGTTAGAGTCGCTCAGGACTCAGACCCATCAACTTTCTTGACCTGACTTATAGAAGGAGCACCGACAATGAGTAAGTTTGTAAGACTATTTGTAATTCTTTGCTTTACCTTGGCGCTTTGCGCCATCGCTAACGCTCAGGCGACTCGAACCTGGGTGTCGGGCGTAGGCGACGACGTCAATCCTTGCAGCAGGACGGCCCCCTGTAAAACATGGGCTGGAGCTATATCGAAGACGTTCATCAATGGTGAGATTGATGCTCTCGATCCGGGTGGTTACGGCACGTTGGTTATCACCAAATCCATTACCGTAGATGGCGGCACAGGTTCGGGCTGGGGATCTACCCTCGCAAGCGGCACGAACGGTTTCACCATCAACATCGCCGTGAATGCTAACGATCCACTCCGAACGGCAATTCTGAAGCACCTGAGCATAAACGGAGCGGGCGCCAGCGGCACGGTCGGAACCCGCACGGGCGTCAACGGCGTTAACTATGTCCAAGGCATTGCTACCATCATTGAAGACTGCCAGATCTTCAATTTCGGGACCAACGGAATTTTGGTTAATCTGACAACCACTGGGAACTTGTCAGTAACCAGAACGACTGTTGACAACAACCAGGTCGGCATCAGACAGACGACCACTACGGGAACGTTGAACGTCTCGATTGCTGACAGTACGATTCAGAACAGCACCAGTAACGGTATTCAAGTCGATGCGGGCACCTGCAACGTCGCCAACTCGACCATTGATCATAATGGTGGAGCAGGCGCGGTTGCGCAGGGCGCGATTGGTTCCGTACTCAACGTTGACAACTGCTCGGTAACAGACAACACGGGCGCCGGAATCCAGGCTGGAACAGCAGTGGCCACGGTCCGGGCCAGCAACAACTCAGTACACCGAAATGGCACTGGCATGTCTCAAAGCGCCGGGATCTTTGAAACTTGCAAGGACAACAAGGTACGCGGCAATATCACTGAGACCAGTGGAACATTTACCGATATTGCCGCTCTCGGGGCCTGTTCACAGTAAGGCTCCAGTCAAGCAATCGTCCCACTCGTCGAAGATTGGGTCAGCTTCAACCCCTCTTGCCGGTGGTTTCCGGCAAGAGGGGTTTGCTTTGACCCGGCGAAGAGAGACCACGATGCTGAAGCGGTGATCTCTTGACGCTTAGGAATTCGCCCACTAGACTAAATTTCTTTGTTACTGTCATTTCCACGCGGTCTATCGCCTCCGAGGGATCAATAACCAGCCCCTCATACGGCGATGACTCGAGCAATGAAAGCCATCGACGTTAGTACCCACAGCCAGCATCAATCCAATCAAGCTATGACGGCAGAGCGTTTCTCGACTTCTGCCGCCACGCCGATAGTCGTAATCGAAGCCAGCAACTCGCGGGAAATGCGCACTCTGAGCAGCGGAGAGGTTTGGCCGTAAGAAGCGTTTCGCCGACATTATCCTGATGAAGCCAATCATAAAAGTTTCCGGCGTAGCCAAGCAGTATCAAATCGGTGCTCGAGAAGCAGCCTACGAAACTTTCCGGGGTGCAGTCGTCGAAACCATGAGGACGCCCCTGCGCCGGTTGCGCGGCATGATGAATCTTCCTGGTGAGACGATTTGGGCGCTGCAGGACGTTAGTTTTGAAGTTAAGCCGGGCGAGGTAATCGGCATTGTTGGCCGCAATGGCGCCGGAAAATCAACTCTCTTAAAAATTCTTTCACGCATTACCGAACCCACGCGGGGACGCATCGAGCTATACGGTCGCGTTGCCAGCTTGCTCGAGGTTGGCACCGGCTTTCATCAAGAGCTGACTGGTCGCGAAAATATTTATCTCAACGGCGCGATCCTGGGGATGAAGAAAGCCGAGATCGATCGCAACTTCGATCAGATTGTTGATTTTGCCGAGTTGGATAAATTTATTGAAACTCCGGTGAAGCGTTACTCCACCGGCATGTATATGCGGCTGGCTTTCTCGGTGGCTGCATATCTGGAGCCGGAGATTCTGCTGGTCGACGAAGTACTCGCTGTTGGTGATGCTAATTTTCAGAAAAAGTGTCTGGGCCGGATGAGCGAAGTGGCCAAGCAGGGACGCACGGTTTTGTTTGTCAGCCACAACATGACGGCCGTGAACCAGCTTTGTCCGCGCGCGATCATGTTGACGGACGGCCACCTCCATCGCGAAGGGCGAACGGCTGAAGTCGTGTCTGAGTATCTGAAGCTTGGCAGCGAAGGCGGTGGCGAGATTGTTTGGGTAGATCAGCGGCGCGCTCCCGGCGGATCAAAGTTTAAGCTTCGCGCGGTGCGCGTAATCTCGCGCGACCGCGTCGCCACTGAAGTGGACATCGATCAGGAAGTGTCCGTTGAAGTTGAATTCTGGAGCTTCGTTGAGGACGCTCGGGGAGTGTTTGTAAATTTCTATCTATTGAACGGCTTCGGCACTACGGTCTTGAGCACAGCGAACACTCCCAACGCGGGCTTACCTCAAGATTCCTGGTTCGGCGAGCCACACCAGCCCGGTCTCTATCGAGCTCGCTGTACTTTCCCCGCCAACTTTCTTAATGAGGGTTTGTACTACGTGAATGTTTATGTGGCGACGCTGGGTCCAGTGACCGTGGAAGTCGATGCGCCTCAAGTTATCTCATTCAGAGTTTTCGATACCGGCGTGATGCGAGAAGCCGGAGGTGGCGCTAATTGGCCCGGTACTGTGCGCGTTCGACTCCCATGGTGGACTGATTACGTGCAACCACTCAATGGTAATTCGGTTGACGCTCCCAAGACTGAGGAAATCACGAGTTGACGGAAAAGATTGTCATTGTGGGTGAAGGCGAAACCGCGGAGCTCGCTTACGAGTACTTCACGCACGACTCTCCGCACGAAGTTGTCGCCTTCTGTGTCGAGCGCGAGTACGCGCAGAAGATTGAGCTTTTCGGTCTGCCCGTCGTACATTTTGAAGAAGTCGAGAAGCTCTATCCGCCGGGCGAACACAAAGCCTTTGTGGCTATCTCGTACACCAGGCTCAATCGAGTGCGCGCAAAACTTTACGCGGCCGCTAAAGCCAAAGGCTACACCCTCGTTTCGTACATAAGCTCGAAAGCGTTTGTGTGGCGCAATGTTGAGATTGGCGATAACTGCTTCATCCTGGAAAACAACGTCTTGCAGTACGCTGTGCGTATCGGAAACAACGTCGTGCTTTGGAGCGGCAATCACGTCGGCCATCAGACCGTCATCAAGGACAATGTGTTTGTTTCTTCTCACGTGGTGATTTCGGGTTACTGCGAAGTTGGCGAGAATTGTTTCCTTGGGGTGAACAGCTCCATCGCCAACAACCTCAAGATTGGAAAAGACTGCTTGATCGGCATGGGTGCAGTCGTCAACAAAGACACTGAGGCACAAAAAGTCTACGTCGGCAGTCCAGCTCGAGCCGTGAAGGACAGCTTCATTGTTTATGGCTTGAATGAGAGTGAATGAACGCCGCAATCAAAGGTCGAATGCAATGGGAAAAGAAGGGGCTGATCTTCGGCCCCAGCGGTGAATCATCGTGGGCAAGAAACTCAGCACTGCAACCAACACCCTATCTCAACAAAAAGCTGAATCTGATTCGCGTTTTCGTCGGTCTTCGTGATGACGAGGGTGTCAGTCGCGTAGGCTTTGTCGACGTCGCAGCTGATGATCCCTCACGAGTTTTGAAGGTTTCGCAGACTCCTGCACTCGATGTCGGCAGGCCCGGAGCTTTCGATGAAAACGGTGTCGTGCCCTGCGCAGCCGTTGAGCGCGACGGCAAACTCTTCCTTTTCTATGCCGGTTATCAACTCGGCAGGAAAGTGAAGTTCTTCGTGTTTAGCGGCCTGGCAATCAGCGAAGACGGCGGTGAATCATTTCAACGCTATAGCCAGGTCCCCGTCTGTGACCGGACCGATGATGAAGTTTTTTTCCGCGTCATCCACACCATGATGTTCGATGAAGGCAAATGGAAAGCATGGTATGGCGGCGGTAGCGAGTTCGATGTGGACAACGGTCACCAGTATCCGCGTTACAACATTCGCTATGCGGAATCACCGGATGGGATTCACTTAAACGAGGAATTTGAAATCTGCATCGACATGACCGCCGGTGAATATCGCGTGGGACGGCCGTACGTCATCAAGCGCGATGGCAGGTATTGCATGTTCTACGGAGCCGGAACGAAAGAAGCAGGTTACCGCCTCGCATACGCGGAGTCAGCAGATGGACACAATTGGACTCGGAAGGACAGCGAGCTCGGTATAGCTGTTTCCGAAGCCGGTTGGGATTCACGAATGCAGGCTTATCCAGCGATCGTGAGCACGGGCGCGCAGACCTACATGTTCTACAATGGCAACGACTATGGCCGCGAAGGATTCGGCTATGCTGTTCTCAAAGACTGACTGACAGGCTCAATGGTGCAAGGCAGCGTCAAAACTTTCGGCGTCAAGGAATTCAGCTCGGCTGCTTCCGAAGTCGATCAGGCAGCAGAAGACATTCGACTGCTGGGCTACACCGTTGTGTCTGACGCTTTGACCGCGACTGAGCTCGAGTCGGCGCGCGCAAAGATGGATGGCATCTACGCGCAACAGCTCGATGAGATCGGCGGCGAGCAACAGCTGGCAGCGATCAATGACACCTACACCGCGCGCTGTATGCTTGCATACGACGAGTTCTTCCTTACCGTGGCTACGAATCCAAAAGTGCTGGCCATCGTGCAGAGATTCCTGGGCGACTACTTCGTCCTGATGCTTCAGAATGGCGTAATCAACATCCCCAGCACCGGTAACGAGCAGAATGCGGGATCGTGGCATCGAGATCTCAACTATCAGCACTTCATTAGTACGCGACCGATTTCTGTCAGCGCGTTGTTCTGCGTTGACGACTTTTCCGAGGAAACGGGTGGCACGTTTGTGCTACCAGCCTCTCACAAAACCGAAGCGTTTCCTTCTGAGGAATTTGTGCGGCAGCACGAGCAGGTGATTAACGCGAAAGCCGGCTCAGCGATCGTCTTTGATTCGATGATGTATCACCGCGGCGGCCTCAACCGGTCTCCGCACCCGCGACGCGCTATTAATCACATGTACACGCTGCCTTTCGTCAAACAACAGATCAGCTTGCCTCGAATGTTAGACGGCAAGTATCGCGACGACGCCTTTTTGAATCGATTCCTCGGTTATGAAAGCGAGACTGACGCGAGCGTTGTCGAGTTTCGTCGCCGGCGATTGAAACGGCTCTAAAGTACAGCAGTCTCGATCCATCTCCTGCAAATGAACCCGCAGCAGTCTTCCATCGCCCAAGAGCTCAACGAAGTGTTGGCCGAAAGTTCGGCCGAGACCGAGCAACGTACGGCCCGGCTGTTTCGCGTCACCGCGGCAGATAAGGTCGTGCTGTTCGGAGCGGGTGGCTTGGGCGCAACTGCACTGACTGGTTTGCGGAAGGCGGGACTTGAGCCGGCGGCATTTGCTGACGACACTCCGGAAAAGCAAGTAACAATCATCGAAGGCTTGCCGGTAATGTCGCCTTCCGAGGCGGTCGAGAGATTTGGCGATCGTCTGGTTTTTGTGGTGACGATCATGAATGCCAAGCTGCGGTTTGTGGATGCGCGGACTCGCTTGCAGGGATTGACCGATCGCCCAGTAATCTCGTTTTTGCATTTAGCCTGGCAATTCCCGGACGTCTTCCTGCCTTACTATCAATTCGTTTTGCCGGCCGAGCTCTTGTCCGAAGGTGAAGATATTCGTCGCGCGTTTTCGCTTTGGGCCGACGAAGAATCCCAAACGCAATTTGTCGCGCACATAAAGTTTCGCCTGCGGCTCGATTTCGAAGCGCTGCCAAAGAATTTGGGACAAGGCTACCTCCCGCTCGATGTGGTTCCGCAGCTGCCCGACGATACAGTCTATATTGATTGCGGCGCTTATGACGGCGATACGGTGCGACGCTTTATCGAGCATCAGTCGGATCGCTTCAGCCGGATTTATGCTTTCGAGCCAGACGAGATCAATTGCCGGAGACTACAACAATACGTTGACGGTCTCGGCGAACCGATGGCGAGTAAGATCAAAATATTTAACGCGGGCGTCGGCGCCGAGCGAGCTCGAGTGGGATTTAACGCGACCGGAAACATGAGCGCTTCATTCACCGAAGCAAGTGAGAATCAGGTCGACGTTCTGCCACTTCAGGAAGTCGTCCAAGTTAACGGCGAATATGTGTTCCTGAAATTCGACGTTGAAGGCGCAGAGCGTGAAGCGCTGAAAGGCGCCGAACGGTTACTGTCGCAAGCACGTCCTCTGCTCGCGATTAGCGTGTACCATCGGCCTGACGACCTTTGGCAATTACCGTTGTATATCCATTCGCTGAACCTTGGTTACCGTTTGTTTCTGCGCACGCAGGGTGAAGATGGAATGGATGTTATCTGCTACGCCGTTCCTCCGAACGAGTCTGGCACTTAGAACGGAACGGGAAAGGAGAGCAAACCTTGAAGCCATCAATCGCCAAGGCAGCCATCGCCCTGACGAGTATCTTGTTTACGCTCGGCGTGCTCGAAGTAGGGCTTCGGGTTTTTTTTGCCGTCCGCGGCAAAGACATTAAGTTGCATCAGCCCTCGAGCGCCTACAATCGGCTGTCAGACAATCGCAGGTTCACCGAACATCCTTTCTTGCCATATGCGCCACGCCCAAACGACGCGCGCACCCTCTACATTTACCGAGGCGCTACTAACCACGCGTACAGCTATACCTATGCGCTGAACTCGCTCGGTTTCAGGACGCCTGAACGACCGTTCCACAAAGAGCCGGGTACAAAGCGAATTGTGACCTTAGGCGGATCGACTACGGTGGACGGCTTCACGGACAGCGATACCTGGCCCGCTTTACTCGAAGCCAAACTAAACGATCGCTATCGCGATAAAGCCAAAGTCGAAGTCATCAACCTGGGCATGGACATGGCCTCTTCACCCACGAGCCTGGTAGACCTGGCGTTTCTTGGTGTCGAGTACCAGCCCGACCTTGTCATTAGTTACGACGGCGTGAATGATGCTGCACTGCTGGGGCACGCCGGCTTCCAGCCCGACTACCGTAACGTCTTCGCGCGGTACGACGAAAATTACCAGACCGTGCAGTCGTGGTTGCCGGGATGGGCCTTTCGCTCTTATCTGGTCACGCTCATCTCTCGCAAACTAGATACAATCGCCGCCGGGTCCGACATCGGCTCGCAGGTGATGAAGGTAGACCGTCTTCCTCCGGCAACAAACCCCATCGAAGGCATCGAGTATTACGAACGCAACCTGAAGACAATGCGCGCCATCGCGCGCGAGTACAACGCTCGCTTCGTCGGAGCGACTGCCCACTGGGTCGCGCCGGATACGAAGGTGCAGGCGATGAATGACGAATTGCGAGTTTTCTTCGCGCGCGAGAGTATTAATTACCTGGACCTGGATCGACTGCTGGCGCACGACGACTGGTCGCTCCATGTCGATGCCGTCCACTGGACTCGAGCGGGAGTGGAGCAGGGCGCGAACGCGTGGGCCGACAAAATCCAGCGTGAAAACCTGTTGGACCTGAATTGAGCTGCACTCGGGCAATTGAACTCAAAAGATGGTTAGTGTCATCAAGTATAAGGCCGAGCACCAGCGCCAATGGGATGACTTTGTCTCGCGCTCGAAGAATGGGACGTTTCTGTTCTACCGCGACTACATGGATTATCACGCGGATCGGTTTCCCGACTGTTCTTTCATGTTTTTCGATGAGCAGGAAAGATTGCTCGCGCTGCTCCCGGCGACCGCTCAGGGAGAAACGCTATCCAGTCATGCGGGTTTGACTTTTGGCGGCCTGGTCACTGACGCCCAGATGAAAGCCGCGTTAATGCTCGAGGTATTTGAAGCGCTAAATGCTCACCTGCCGGCCCATGGAATCAGAAGGCTGTTCTATAAAGTCATTCCGCACATCTATCACGTGATTCCCGCTGAAGAAGATCTGTATGCGCTGTTTCGGCACAACGCGCGCCTGGTGAGACGAGATATTTCTTCCACAATTTTCCTGGGCGAGAAACTTCCGTTCAGCAAGGGTCGCAAATACGAGATCAAGCAAGCTGCGAAACACGGCCTGGAAGTAAGGGAGAGCGACGACTTCAAAACCTTCATGTCTATTGAAGAGCAGTTGCTCGATGAGAAATATGATTCGCGTCCGGTTCATTCAGCCGCTGAGCTACAGATGCTGGCGACGCGATTTCCGGAGCACATCAAACTCTTTGCCGCCTTTCGCGAGGAGGCGATGCTGGCGGGCGTCGTGATCTATGAAAACCATACCGTCGCCCACGCTCAGTACATTGCAGCTACAGATGAAGGAAAAAGTCTCGGCGCTCTCGACATGATTCTCGGGGGTTTGATTAACGACCACTATTCCTGTAAGAAGTATTTCGACTTCGGAATCTCAACAGAAAATCAGGGACGTGAACTAAATGTGGGGCTCATCGAAAACAAGCAGAGCTTCGGTGCGCGCGCTGTCGTCCACGACTTTTACGAACTTGAAATCGGCAACGATTAAATGAGTCTGCAAGACTGCAAAATTGTTGAGCTCTCGAAGATAACTGATCCGCGCGGGAACCTGACTTCTATCGAAGCGGAACACGATGTGCCGTTCGGCATCAAGCGCGTTTACTACCTGTATGACGTTCCGGGCGGCGCCACTCGGGCTGGACACGGGCACCGAGCTCTCCAGCAGCTAATCATCGCTATGTCGGGGAGCTTTGATGTTGTCCTGGATGATGGCTTTAACAAACAGAGATACCATCTCAACCGATCCCATTTCGGCCTTTACGTCGCCCCGAGGATCTGGCGCGAGATAGATAACTTTTCGTCAGGCTCAGTTTGCATGGTATTAGCGTCGGATCACTACGATGAAAGCGATTACTATCGCTACTACGAAGACTTTTTGAAAGCGGTCAACCCAGACTAAATGCGCGTCCCATTCCTCGATCTCAAAACACCGTACCAGGAACTAAAGCAAGAAATGGATGAGGCTTGCCGCCGCGTCATGGAATCAGGCCAGTTCATCCTCGGCCCGGAAGTAGAAGCTTTCGAAGCAGAGTTTGCGGCCATTTGCGAAGCCAAACATTGCATCGGCGTAGCAAATGGACTTGACGCCCTTCATCTGATCCTCAGGGCCATGAAAATTGGTCCGGGCGACGAGGTGATTGTTCCTGCTAACACGTACATCGCGACTTGGCTGGCAGTCTCGTTCGCTGGAGCCAGGCCTGTGCCAGTCGAGCCCGATGTTCGCACCTACAATCTCGATCCCACGCTGATCGAAGACGCCATTACTCCAAATACAAAAGCGATCATGCCAGTCCATCTCTATGGGCAGGCGGCCGACATGGATCCCATCAACGAATTGGCCGAGCGTTATGGCTTGAAAGTTATCGAAGATGCTGCACAGGCGCAGGGCGCTCGCTACAAAGGCAGGCGCGTCGGCTCCCTGGGTCACGCAGCTGGATTCAGTTTTTATCCTGGTAAGAATCTCGGCGCGCTTGGCGACGCCGGCGCGGTCGTAACCAACGACGATGCGCTCGCTGATGACATTCGCGTGCTGCGGAACTATGGCTCAAAGGTGAAGTACTACAACGAGACTCGAGGATTCAATTCACGACTCGATGAGATGCAAGCTGCACTTTTGAGAGTGAAGCTGCGGCGGCTCGATGGATGGAACGAAAGAAGAAAGCAGTTGGCCGGACATTATTTGCGGACACTCGAGGGTGCTGCCGAGCTAACTTTGCCGTATGTGCCTGAATGGGCAGATCCGGTTTGGCACCTGTTTGTGGTGCGACGACCCGAACGCCAACAGCTCATCGATCATCTGAATGCAGCAAACGTCGGCACGTTGATTCATTATCCCGTGCCGCCGCATCTTCAGGACGCTTATGCGGACCTTGGTTTACCGGCTGGAAAACTTCCTATTTCTGAGCAGATGGCTAATGAAGTCTTGAGCCTGCCGATGGGCCCCCATCTCGGCGACAACGAGGCTGATTATGTGGTCTCCCAAGTGTCGTCGTTTAGTCAGAACCCCGACCCGTCGGGATAGCGACCGGGTCCGATCATATGAAGAAGAATGATTAATATGCCGGAACGCGGTCGCTATCCCGACGGATCGGGATTCTGACTCTATTATGTCCAACGAGCCGAAAGTCAGCGTCTTTATTCCCTCTTACAATCACGCGCAGTTTCTCCCTGCCGCGATCGAGAGCGTGCTGGCTCAGACTTACCCGAACGTCGAGTTGGTAATTGTCGACGACGGCTCTTCCGACAACAGCTTTGAAATCGCAAGCAGTTACGCCGCGAAGTACCCGACGATTGTCCGCGTATTCACGCACCCCAATCGAGCCAATCTCGGTATTTCCATGACCGTCAACGAGGGCTTCAAGAAATCTACCGGCGAGTTTTTTTCCGGCTTGCCTTCGGACGATGTGCTGATGCCGGACAAGCTTGAAAAGCAGGTCAGGTATTTACAGAGTCATCCGGATGTCGGCTGGATTTATGGGAAGGTCCAATGTGTCGATGATAAAGAGAACCCGCTGCCGGAAACGTTTGGCCATGATGTCTCCAACGATCCCCGGCCGGTGGAGCGCTTAATTATTGACAACGCCGTCCCGGGAATGTCTGTGCTCGCGCGGCGGGAATGCTTTGAGCGGGTGGGCGATCACACGCCGGATCTCTTGTACAGTGACTGGGAATTTTGGATTCGAATGGCGAGCCAGTTCAAAATGGCGTTCATGGATCGGAAGTTGGTGAAATTTCGATTCCATGGCCACAACACCAGCGTCGGAGTTGCGCGCGACAAGGCCTTGACTCGTGGTCTCGAAGTATTGTCGTCGCTTCGACGTAACCAGCACGTTTTCGCCGGTGAGCTTACCGCCCCTCGAACCCAGGCTTTGATTGAGTGTCAACGATATCGCTACCTATTCTTTTTAGGACGATTGGAGGAGTCATCCAGGAGTTTGCTTTCAGTTTTTGAAATCTATCCGGCGCTGCAGGACGAGCCGGAAGTCTTTGAAGCCTGGTTGAGGGCTACCTCGTTGAATGCAGCGATGCCGGAATATTATCGGTGGACTCTCGAACAACTCCCCACGGATCTGAAGACGGACTTCAGACTGAAAATAACCAAGCGATTAAAAGGTTTGGCGCTGTCGGCACAGGCGTTGAGCTCTTACAAACTAGGTGACCTTCAAAAGACGCGCCGTCTTGCATTTCAGTCGATCCGCGAGGATCCGGTCCGGCTAAGTGACAGGGCCCTGATGACCGTCCTGATTGAAACTCTGGTGGGATCGCCACTCATGAGAATGGCGCGCCAACTCAAACAACAAATGGTCGGCAAACAGAACGGCATTTAGATTAAGGATAATGCGCAAAAAAGGTAGTGACCTAAATTTGGAGTCCGGTGACCTGTCACCGCTTTCAGCGGATCGACGCCCGCGCTGCTTTGGTGATGGGTCGTTTTCGCCAGCCTACTGCGTCAGGTCGCCGCTGACCAAAGCACCGACAGGTCGGCGTACTCCAAATTTGGACACTACTTAAAAAAGGCGTGCTTGACTGACCTTTACTGCGAAGCTAGACTTGACGCCTTGCCGTATTAGGATCAAAAACACATACGTTCAAAGCGCGATAACGACAAAGAGACTGGGAGGAAGGCCAGTATTGCGATTAGCAAACCGTCCTCCTGAGGATCTATGACTTTGATGAATTCAAAAGCCAGTGAAACAGTGGCCTTAAGTCCCGCCGAGGAACCACCGGCGGCGCCAGGCGATCGACCGTCACCGGATGGACCGCTGGTTATTATCGAGCCCAGTAAGTCCTGGGTTGCGCTCGACCTACGCGATCTTTGGACCTACCGCGAACTGCTATATTTCCTGGTGTGGCGCGATGTAAAAGTACGCTACAAACAAACAATCCTGGGGGCTGCCTGGGCAATCATTCAGCCGCTTTTCACGATGGTGATCTTTACGCTTTTGTTTGGCAGACTCGCGGGTATCAAGTTCGAGGGCGTTCCCTATGCCCTCTCCGCTTACGCCGGACTACTGCCGTGGACTTTTTTCTCTAATGCAGTAACCGCCAGCGGCAACAGTCTGGTGGGGAACGCCAACTTGATTACCAAGGTTTACTTTCCACGCATTGTGATTCCTGCGGCGGCGGTATTCGCTGGGTTGGTGGACTTGTTTTTTGCATTTCTTACGTTGATCGCCTTGATGATTTACTATCGAGTTTCGCCGAGCCTCAACCTACTGGCTCTCCCGGCGCTCGTAATGTTGACCTCGACACTCGCTTTAGCCGTCGGAATGTGGATGTCAGCATTGAACGTCAAGTATCGCGACGTGCGGTACGCGTTGCCTTTTCTAATTCAGCTCTGGATGTTTGCTTCGCCGATCATTTACCCGTCGAGTATGGTCCCCGCCAAGTGGCGTTGGCTGATCTCACTCAATCCGCTCACGGGTATTATTGAAGGATATCGTTCGTCGCTCTTTAACCTCGCTTTCGATTGGCGCGCACTCGCGGTTTCCTCGCTGTTGACTCTCCTTGCCCTCGTGTACTCACTGTTCACTTTCAAGCGCATGGAAAGAAGGTTCGCGGACATTATTTAGCGATCATCGTCGACTGCTTTATGTCGGCTGCTTTATATAGAGACACTATGCGCTCCATCGTTGTTGAAAACCTCGGCAAGCAATACAAAATCGGCGAGCAACAATCACCCTACGGGACCTTGCGCGAGTCAATGGTACGCACCGCAAGCGCGATTCCCCGGCTGTTCCGACGGCATAGCAACGGGTCGGGCCGTTCGATCTGGGCACTCAAAGAGGTTGGCTTTGAAGTCAAACCGGGGGAAGTAGTCGGACTAATTGGACGGAACGGCGCCGGCAAGAGCACTCTATTGAAAGTCCTCTCGCGTATTACTGAGCCAACGGAAGGCCGGGTGGAGCTACGAGGTCGCGTGGCAAGTCTGCTCGAAGTGGGAACGGGTTTTCATCACGAACTCACCGGCCGCGAAAACATTTTTTTGAACGGCTCGATCATGGGGATGACGCGGAAGGAAATCGTTCGTCGATTTGACGAGATAGTTGCTTTTGCCGGTATCGAAGAATTTCTGGATACGCCAATCAAACACTACTCCAGCGGCATGTATGGCCGGCTGGGTTTCTCGTTAGCAGCGCACCTGGAAGCCGAACTTCTCCTGGTCGATGAAGTTCTGGCGGTCGGGGACCAGGATTTTCAGAAGAAATGTCTTGGCAAGATGGAGGCTTTGGGTCGCCAGGGCCGCACCGTGATTTTCGTTTCACACAACATGCCGATGATTCTGCGACTGTGCGAGCGCGCGGTCCTGCTGGATCACGGCCACCTGACTGCGGATGGACCGGCTCGTGACGTCGCTAACCATTACCTCCGCACTGGCACGGGCAGTCTTGCTGAACGTATCTGGCCCACGCCGGAGACGGCTATTGGTGACGAGTATGTGCGCCTTCATTCCGTGAGGGTGCTGGACGAAAACGGTGACTTGGCGGAAACTCTCGACATCCGCAATCCAGCCACTATCGAAGTGTCTTATTGGAATCTAAAACAATTGCGGCAACCCACCGTGACGCTGCGCTTTATTAATGAAGACGGTTTGGAGCTTTTCGCCAGTAACGACTCGGTTAATCGCGAGTGGTGGAAGACGACGCGCCGAACGGGTCTCGTGCGAACCCAGTGTCGAATACCGGGTAACTTCCTCGCCGAAGGCAGGATATTTGTTGGCGCAGCTGTCTGTAGCTATGACCCCTACATTCTCCATACCTCTGAGGATGACGCCGTCACGTTTCAAGTTGAAGATCGAACTGATGGTGATGGGGCGCGGGGCGTATACCCCGGTCGCTGGCCCGGCGTGGTTCGACCTATGTTGGATTGGCAGGTGAGTCAGGACGAGAATTCTTGATGGGCAAACGGTAATGGTTCAAGCGGACTCAGCTATACCTCAGAATAAAGTAAGAGCCGAAGCGGTCTCGGAAGGCTTCGTGATGGGATCTTTCCGAAGAATACTTTTCCGTGAGGCTCTGAAGAACCCGCGACTCCAGGGCTTCTGGCGACGGATTCACAACCTGACCCTGTTTTGCATGAACTATGGCGGAGGCGGATGCATTGAATCGAGCGGTGAGAATTGGGTATTGAACGAGGTCGTTTTGCCGGCCTCCAAACGACGAACTTCTCCAGTCGTATTCGATGTAGGCGCCAACCAGGGCGAATACTCTCTGCAGGTGCGGGCACTCCTTCCCAAAGCCCACATATACTCCTTTGAGCCATCACGGCCAACCTACGAGACTCTTCAGCACGAGATCAGTGCCGCAGGCGCCGGTGCTTTCATCTTCCCCTTCAACATCGGATTATCAAATACTGAGGGGACGCTCGACTTGTATACCTACTCGGTCGATGGTGGCGAGGCATCAATTCTCTCGTCTATCGTCATGCGCCTGCCAACTCAAGAAGCAAAAATCGAGGCATGTCGCAAAGACCAAATCGAAGTGCAAACCATTGACGGCTTTTGCCAGGCAAACGATATTACGGAAATCGACCTCCTTAAGATAGATGTCGAGGGTCACGAAATCGCCGTGCTGCAGGGCGCCGCGGCCATGATCGAGTCACACAAGATTAATATGATCCAATTCGAATTTGGTCCCTGCAATATATACTCGCGGACTTTTCTTTACGATTTTTGGTCGATGCTCGCAGACTCTTATCATTTCTACAGGATCATTCCCCAGGGAATGGTTCTCATCGAATCTTATCGCGAGCAGCATGAAGTTTTCCTGACATCCAATTACCTGGCAGTTGGTAAGTGGCTTAACGGCGCGTGAAGCTTGACACTGCTGAATGGCGACATTGCCGGCATACTTAACACGGACTCGCAATGGACGATCAAGATCGACTTACCCTCGAGTTACTTCCCGGCCCAGTGCAGCTCAGCCCACTGCATGCCAAGAAGATTCTCGCCTATCAAATTTGGGGTTCGGTACGTTACGTCATTGCCACGATCCTGAGAAGACTGCCCCTGCTCCGGGATATCCTAAGGTTGCCACGAGCAAGAATTCATTCACTACGGGAATGGGTAAACAAATCTCAAGGATCCATACCGTGGAACGAGCGGCGCAGCTCACCGTACTACCGCTTAATACGTAGGCCAATGCTGGCGTCAAGAACGCCGGATCCTCATTGTGTGGCCGGCTCAAAACATCAGCAGATTTGTGCCAAAGACTACGACGTCCATCCCGAATTATTCCTGGCAAGCATTCCCCGCGCTCGCCTGCTTGGTCCCTGTGGTGTAGTCATCACGCCCGACCACGCCATAGTCGAAGAATCTGCCTGGACAGGTGATGGGTGGCTGGAAAAGAACCGAGCAGTAGTGTCTCTGAGTCTACCTAAACCCGAAACGCTTGCTGGACAGTACTTCACAATCGCAAGTTTCTCAGCGGAGGGCTATGCTCACTGGATACTGGACGCACTTCCCAGGTTATCGCTTCTACCCTACCTGCGTCGGTCGGACGTGAAGATCATAGTCTCGAATACACTGAAACCATGGCAAGCGGAGAGCCTCAACCTGCTGGGCGTCGACCCTGAGAAAATAATCGTGCTCAACAATCGACACCTGCAGTTGGAAGTGCTTCATCTTCCCAGCTATATCGGTCAGCCTGGGACGATTCATCCCATTGCTTGTCGTTGGTTGCGAAGGAATTTTGTCAGTAAGGAGACTGGTGGCGCGCGGCGGCGACTGTATATTACTCGCCGCCATGCGAGGCGACGAGTGGTAAACGAATCCGAGCTGGAACCGATACTCGATCGTTATGGCTTTGAAATTATCGCAACGGAGAAATTGAGCTTTGCGGAACAGGTTCGCTTGTTCAATCAGGCCGAAGCGATAGCCGGACCACATGGCGCCGGTTTAACTAACATCGTTTTCGCCCCTAAAGACTGCAAGGTTTTCGAACTGTTCGCCGACACCTGCATCCGGGCAATGTACTATCAATTGACCGGCGTCATTGGCCAGAGCTACTGGTATCTAGCGGGGATGGGATTGCAAGATTTGGAACACAACGATAGCGGCTTCGACGATATGCGAATTTGTCCTGATGAGTTCGAGCTTACGTTGAGCCGAATGTTGGGACCTGAAAGCTGCTGATCTGCTCAAGCTAAGTCGATACTCATTCAGAACACTCGTCAAAAAGCCACCGAACATACTTGGCCTCGACCGGTGCGTTACCACCTGATTGATGAGCACTAACATACTTGACTCATGCACACGTTGAACTGAGCGGTAAGCGATTTAGACTTTTAGGCCACAGATGAACACGGATTTAAGGGATCTGAATAAATCTGAATTTTAGATCTGTGTTTCTCAGTGTTCATCTGTGGCCGAGAATGAACTAAGTTCGGGCGGTGTTGTCTTTGCTGAGTCAAGTCTGTTATTGCCGATTGATATGGGCGGGCGCACCGCTCGCTAGCGTGTTGCAAGCCGAAGCGTTTTTTGTGAGATTCTAAAGGAGCAGGCAAGATCGATCATGCCCTGAAGGATAACCGGCGTGATTTCAAGCCTGCTTGATACAATGCCCAGCTGAGCTTGCGCCGATGAACATTGTCATTGTAGATACCACGCTGACGACGCCACCCACCGGAGGCGCGCAAACTTTCTTAACGGCCCTTTGCGGATCGCTCAACCAGCAGGGCCATCGCACTTCAGTCGTAACGAAACCCGGACCTGATTCCACGATTCCTGATAAGCTGCGAAAACTTGGAACCAAGGTGCTGATGAATCTGTGGTCGCGCACGCATTTACCCGAAGAACGCGGGATCCGACTCGCTTCATGGGTCAATGAAAGCAATGTAGATGCATACATAATTTCGATTTCAGCCGATGTAGGTTGGCTCGCTTTGCCGCTACTCGATCCTCGGATTCCCACAATTGCGGTTGTGCATAGTGACGGCCCTACTTTTTATAACCCGCTGCGCCATTACCATCCCTTCATCGACTGCGGTGTCGGTGTCAGTGCACAGGCTTACCAAAAGATAATGGGCACTTGCCATTTACCCGTCGGTCGGGCTCGTCACATTCCGTACGGGGTGGCTGCACTATCGGCGGCCGAGGTTTCAGCAAAGATTCAAGAGCGCTCAGAAGATCAGGTGCTCCAGGTTGGTTACCTGGGCCGGTTGGTCGACTCGCAGAAACGAGTAATGGAGCTGGCTCCGCTAGCGGCGGAACTCAAACGTCGAGGCATCTCGTTCGAACTTCATTTGATTGGCGACGGACCGGAGCGCCCGGCGCTTGAGGCCGCGTTCGAACAGACTGGGCTGAGGGGAAGCGTCAAGTTCTGGGGTTGGCTCGATCCGAGCGATGTAAAGAAACGGCTGCTCGAACTAGACGTACTCGTTTTACTATCCGACTGCGAAGGATTGCCTCTGGCCCTGCTTGAAGGTATGGCCCACGGAGTGGTTCCAGTGGTGACTAATCTCGAGAGCGGTAATGCTGAAGTCGTGAAGGATGGGCAGAATGGGTTTCTGCTTCCCGTCGGCGATATTTCTGCATTTGCCGATCGGATTGGGACACTAGCAGGAGACGCTGCTCTGCTCGCCGACATGAAAAGGGAAGCTTGGGAGACTGGCCGCCGCTATTCTGTTGAAGCAATGGTCGATCAATACCTGGAATGTTTTGCAGAGTTGTCTGAGGCGGAACGAGCTTACCGTCGAGGACAACCGGACGGCTACCCGTTAATGCAATCTTGCGTATCGCGGTTTCCATTTTGGCTGCGAAAAATTAAGTACCTTTTCGCGGGCTCGTGATGTCCTTGAGTCGACAAACGTTCATCTGACTGGATCAAATAGATAGTGCACTATCACCTAATAGGAATCTGCGGGACGGCGATGGCTTCGTTGGCCGGGATGCTTCAAGCACGCGGGCATCGCGTTACCGGCTCCGACGAGAATGTCTACCCACCGATGTCGACGATGCTCGAGTCGCTGGGAATCATCGTTCGGCAGGGCTACAACGGGGCCCACCTTCGACCGGCGCCTGACTGCATCGTCGTCGGCAATGCCATCCCACGCGGTAATGCTGAGGTCGAAGAGACACTGAACCGGAAACTCGTCTATCACTCGCAAGCTGAAGTTGTTAAGGAGGAGTTTATTCGCGGGCGCCGTTCCCTCGTCGTCGCTGGCACACATGGAAAGACTACCACCACGAGCATTGCCGCCTGGGTCATGGACCAGGGCGGACTTAACCCCACCTTTCTCGTTGGCGGCGTTACTCAGAATTTTGGCGCCAGCTTTCGAGTCACCGACAGCGACTACTTCATTATTGAGGGTGACGAGTACGACACGGCCTACTTCGATAAGGGTCCCAAGTTCATGCACTATCTCCCTGAGCTGGCGATTGTGAACAACATCGAATTTGACCATGCCGACATCTACCCGGATCTCAACGCCGTAAAACTTGCCTTTCGCAGGTTGATGAATTTGGTACCGGCGAATGGACGCTTGATCGCAGGCTGGGACAGCGAACCTGTGCGAGCAGTCGTCACCGCCATGGGACAGAAGTTACATACGCAATTGGAAACTTTCGGGACGACGGACGAGGCGAAGTGGCAAGCTCGAGATATCGATCATTCAAGCCAGATGTCTCGCTTCCGCGTGATGCGAGAAGGACGCGAGTGGGGCCAATTTCAGATTCCGCTAATCGGAGATTTCAATGTGCTCAACTCACTTGCTGTGATTATCGCTGCTGACGCGTGGGGAATTGAGCGCCAAGCTATTGCGGACGCTTTGGCAACTTTCAAGAACGTGCGCAGACGAGCTGAAGTAAGAGGCGAAGCTGCGGGCGTGACCGTCATCGACGACTTTGCACATCATCCAACCGCGGTCCGCGAGACTCTGCGCGCGCTACGCAGCAGATACGCTGACCGCCGTTTGATCGCCGTCTTTGAGCCTCGCTCGTGGTCGTCACGCTTGTCGGTCTTTCAAGCAGAGTACCCGACCTCATTCATCGCCGCTGACGCCGTAGTCATTTCGAATGTCTTTGATATCGACAAAGTGAAGGAGAAAGGCGCGATGTTAAGCACAATTCAACTGGTGGCAGACATCGTAGCGCAGAACAAAACTGCAATCGCTCTGAATGGCGCCGATGAAATAATTGAGCACCTGCTCCCCGACCTTCGCTCGGGTGATGTCGTCGCGATTATGTCCAACGGCGGCTTCGGCGGCATCCATGAGAAGTTATTGGCCGCACTAACGAGACAAGCCAAAAGCTAATTCTAGCAGCACGTGTCCTCAACCTTGCCTGAAGATAAGGATGGCCACTAGAATGACAACAACTATTGCTGGCTCGCTTCATCTCAGGAGATCCCTCATGGCAGTTTTTCAGCGACGGCGGAACGGCCTAAGAAGGCTCAAAATTACTTCCATTGAAGCCGATGAGTGTCACAAAGAGGCTATTGAACTCTACAAGATGGAATATGAGAGATGCGCCGAGCGTTACAATAATCTATATAACGCAGCCTGGACGAATTTCTCATACATGGTTCTAGTTGCCGGCGGCGTCCTAACTTTTGGTGGGGCTCGTTTTGTCACTCCACTCACCGGACTGCTGTCGTGTCTTCCCCTTCTTTTCTGGTGGTTTTCGACGTTTGAGCCTCTCAATCGCTATGGCGACTCAGTTGAACAGCAACTTTGCGAAATCGAGAAGGCGCTCAATGCGCTGTGTTTCTCGCAGCTGAAGAATATTGAGCAGCCAGCTAAGAAGGGGCTGACGCATTTTAGTTACTTTTCCAATAGAGGCGGCGGCCAGTCAACTTCAAAACGCAAACTGGTTAAGAGCGTAGCGACGTTGGCGATTTTTTCTTTCGCATTAACGTTGGCACTTAGGATCTTTTTGAATATTGACCAATCTGCGCTCTTGGCGGTGCCATTGCTGGTTTTACTTGGCCTGGTGATTTTCGTTACTGTCGAACTTTTCGAAAAAACCGGGTGGCAACAGGAAACCCGATTTGCGGTTAGCGACTTTCGGCGCGTACGATTCCGAGTGAGGGTAGCGGGATACATTTTGCTGATCGCAAGCACATGTTTCACGGTCAAAGTGATTCAGCTACAAACGCAAGGACGACCGCTTACGTTACCCCTTGAGCAGGCATCAAAGGCACCAAGCCATCAGTAAGGAGCATCAGTTTCTTGAGAGATAAGTTTCCACCTGAAACGACGCACGAGCGCGAGGTTTGGTTGCTGCTGGCTATGCTTTCCACTGTTGCAGCCGCCAGGTCCTCCGTATATGTAAGTACGCCGATTACTTCGGGCCGAAGACTGGCGGATTGGTTTGAAAATCGTGACCCTCAGCCTGACATTTCTCATCCCGAGTATCAGGAATTCCAACGTAAGGTTGCCAAGCTTAATAGCGAACACGCACGAACGGTTATTCAGCAGCTACGCAACATTTTTGCGAAGACGTTAATAGATCCAACCGCACTTAAAGACATCGAAGGGTGGATTCAAAACGACTATCGCTACTTCTGGGCCAAGGTTATTGAGCAGTACGCCGATACGGTCGTTTTCCTCGACGGCTGGCAGTTTAGTAACGGCTGCGCCTACGAGTTTCTAATTGCCAATCGAACGAGGCCCGCGCCCGCTATAATTAATGAAGACCTAAAACCCTTGACGCTGGAGGACGGCGTGCGTTTAGTCGAGGCCGCCGTACAAGAACTGCGACGTTCCAAACTCCAACCAGATTTCTTATCGCTGGTACTTCGTGAACTGATGAATTTGAGCTCCCGTCAGGAAGCTTTAGTGGACGCATGACGGTAACTTGCGTGACACAGCCAAGTCAATTTAAGGATGATGTACTGCATTGGCTCGCGGAGAAGGCTAACGTTGCCCAGTTTGTGAGTTTCGATCCGCACGGTTGCCAAAGACATTGTAGAGTCCAGGGTTATGGCGTTGATCACCGCTTCCCGTCGATTACGACCGCGGCTGAAGCGCTGTTAGGAAATTCTGGTTCGGTAAACATACGGACTTACGAGCCCGAAAAGGCAAAGAGTAGGGACTTCATTTATGGAATAAGAAGTGCTCGACTAGTCGCCACTCATATCGCGGCTTTTTCGTCGCAGGGCTTGTATACGATTGTCAATGAGACAATCGATGTAAACGACGGGGGCGTCTCCGGAGTAGCGTTGGGAAATCTAATCGAATTCTCACCTAATGACACACCTCGCTGCGTGGAGCCGGAGCATATTGAGAAGTATGGTTATCCCGCTTCTTTTCCCAAACTCACGGCGTTGAGCCTGCTTGAAACTGTGTATGGCTTTCACCCCGACCTGAGTCACTATCAGTCCTCCCAACGCGTTGAATTCAGCATTCATCCGCTACGAAAAGGTATGCGTAATGAACATACGATCGTTTGGGAGGTTGAAGATGTGGGCGAATTTCAACATACACCGAAATTCTCCTGGCCTAACCGATTTAGCCGTTTCATTGGTGACAAGGCTTTCGGACTCTTGGTTGCAAATACTCTCCGCTTCCCCGTACCCTCGACGAAAGTTTTTCCAAGATCATTGCCACCTTTTCATTTCGGCCTCAAAACGGGATCCGGAGAGACTTGGATTCGGACGTGTCCGATCGAACAACAACCCGGCCGGTACACTACAAAACTGGGGTGGATCGATCCCTACCTACTTATGCAGCAGGAGGATCCCGAACGAGTCAACATTGCATCGATTTTGGCTCAGGAGGGAGTGGATCCTCAATATTCAGGCTCGCTAATAGTAGACAGCACCGGAAATGTAATCATCGAAGGTGTCCGAGGCCGAGGCGATGCGTTTATGGATGGGCGGTTCACCGAAAAGCTGCCACCTTACGTCAAGACATCTGTTGACCGTCTTTACGACGAGATTGCGGATGTCCTTGGTCCAGTTCGATTCGAATGGGTTTACGACGGCGATACAGTATGGATTGTTCAACTTCACATGGGAGCGACTACTTCGTTCGGTAATATCATTTATCCAGGTGATGCCGCTTTTTTTCATCGGTTTGCGGTTGCTGAAGGGATCGACGCGCTGAGAAAGCTGATTCAACGAACTGGGCCGAACGAAGGAATAATCCTTGTTGGTTTTGTTGGCATCAGCAGTCATTTAGGAGATCTTCTGCGAAAAGCCAAAATCCCATCCCGAATCGAAGCTCCAGAGCCGTTGGTCACGACAAATTGAGTATGGCTTCTCTGCTACCTCTCCACACTTTTTAGATAATTCCGAAACGCGGGTGAAGCTTTCAAGGCGTAGAAACTCCATAGGGTCAGGAGGATCCCCTATTCGGTGAAGGATTTCTCACTTTTTCGACAGGCCTTGAAGGTCGCCCCTAAACCTCGAGAAGATTTGGGCACGGTGTCCAGTCTTTCGCGACGCGAATTCAACGAACACGACAACTTTCTGATACGCGCTCAATCACCTTGCCTCGAGTATGCGTGCCTGATGGTTGAAAATGCGTTGCTAATGCGCACCAGACGCTCCGGTCGAATCTACGCCGGCTTCGAGCATCTTTCCTGGATGCAGCCAGTCGTCGATCGCTACCTGCGTATCGCTGACATTTCTGAAACTGTGTACGTGTTTGGAGAGAATGACTGGCAGCCGCCCCGGCATCCCAACATCAGGTATATCTCACTTCAGCCAGGGCTGACCATTAACCGGGAATCATTCCTGGTAGCGGACTGCGGCAACTATCACGCTGCGTTGGTGGCTGTAGATGAAGGTGGCTTTGAGGCGGTGGGTGCCAGGCACCGCAATTTCACAATCTTCAAGTCAAGTAATCCAACCGTAGTGAATCAGCTCGCCGGTGTGCTCGAAGGAATGATCGATTGGTCGTTCACCGTTTGAATGTACGACAGGCTGCCAGCCTGTCGTTTTCGATCCCAAGCAAGAACCTATCCGCAGATTTTTCGCAGATTACACAGATGTTTTCGCACTTCTACCGACAGAAGCTTTTGAAATTCCGTGAGACCGTTTTGAGCGCTACAAAACATCTGTGAAATCTGCGAAATCTGTGGATACTCTTTGGGCGCCGAACTGCAGGCTGGCAGCCTGCAGTACATTACATCGGAAGGTCGCGAGACTCAGCCTCAGGTCTCGCTACCAATATCGGCTTCTGAAAGATTGCCTCTTTTCCCTTTTCCGTCGAGACTTCCACGCGCGAGGTCAGCACTCCGCGAATTCGCTTCGGCAACAGCTTGGCAGCCATAGAGGCGACGGACTCAACCAACTGCACGATGTCACCGCCGCCATTCCAATGTTCGCGCAAAACGTTTGGCTCAGTCCGATCGACGAGCCGCAGCAACGTGAGCGCAATCAGGTAAGCATCATCCACCTGGCCAATGAACGGAAGCATATCCGGAATCAGATCAAGCGGTATCAACGCATAAATGATGGCGCCAGCCACCAACGCCTTCTCAGTTCGCGGCACTCTCGGATCGGTCAATAACCGGGCGCACAGCAGAACCATGTTCGGAACGAACATCACGAAGTTCTTCATGCGACTTTTCATTTGTCCTGCCATTCTCGTTGTACCTCGTAGCTGCTGCCTCTAACGAACCTTTTTCGCCTCCATGTTGCGCCCGTTTTGATGAAGAATCAACTGCTTCACGTTTCCTGCCTCGTCTTTGACAAAAGTGATTTGAGCATCGACGACTTTGAGAAAGTATTCCGTCTCGGAGGTCGGGAAAAGCTCGGATTTGGGTTGGCCGGTCGGTTGGCCCATCAACTTTCCATTTTCATTCGAGATCGTGAATATGAAGTTTGGGCCGAGCTCATAGTCGCCAACGTAAGTGTCATAAATCTTTGGATCGACCGTCACTTCCTTGCGATTGGAAGCAAGCGTAGCCAACGCCCTCGTGGCGCTCACATTTTGTGGATTCAGCTCGAGGGATTTTTTGTAGTTCGTAATCGCGAGATCCTTTTCGCCTGAAATCATGTAAGCCTCGCCAAGACTATCGTAGGTATTGAACGCTGCGGAATGAGCCTCGACATTGAGCCTGAAAATTTCAATCGCCTCATTAGTCTTGTGGTCCTGCAGCAGTTGGTAGCCGAGCGTGTTCAACTCCTGTTCGGCAAAATCGTATTCCTTTGGCTTCGACGTTTTCAGGTCTCGATACTGCTGCACCGCGGCAGCCACGCCTTTTTCCGCTATCGTCTTCGCAAGCGTTTCAGCGATTGATCGGCGCGGGCCATCGTATGGCTGGCCATACAAAATGCTCGCAATGCTATTCGCCATCTGGTCGAGAAAACGTCCCTGGCTCGTGTTGTCGAGCAAGACAATCAAGCCTTTGTCGCCCGGTAGACGAACAAGCGTCGTGTTGAATCCGTTGATGCCGCCGTTGTGCTGAATCGTGGGCGCTGCCAATTTGTTTGGCCCCAACGTGGCATTGACCATGACGAATCCATAACCGTAGTTGCTGAGATTCGGCGTGAACATCGAGGCCTTGGATTTCGCCGACAAAATCTTGTCGTCGTTCAAAGCCTGGTCCCAGAGATACAAGTCTTCGACCGTCGAATAAAGTGAGCCGGCAGCGTAAGGAATACTCATGTCGAGGTACGGAGAGTTTTGATAACCCTTGGGAGTTTTGATGTAACCTGCAGCTCGCTTGTTGATGACCTGGTCGTAATGATCGTAGCCAGTGTTCTTCATACCGATCGGATCGAAAATGTTTTCCTTCAAAACCTGTTCGTAAGGCTTGCCAGTCACCTTCTCGATAATCGCGCCTAACAGAAAATAGCCGGAGTTGCTGTAGTTGAACTTCGAGCCCGGTTCAAACTCCAGATCCCCACTGGCGTACTTTTGAACGAACTCAGTGACCGCGTAAGGATTGCGGCTAACACCTTGAAAGAAGCCGGGCTGAGCGGTGTAGTTCGGCACACCCGACGTGTGCGTCAAAAGATTATGAATAGTTATTTTTCCACCGGTGTCTTTGCGATAGTCGGGGAGGTAATCGGAGAGTTTGCCGTCCAACTTGATCTTGCCCTGCTCGGCGAGTTGCAGGATGGCTGTCGCGGTGAACTGCTTTGTAATTGAGCCCAGCCTGAATTTCGTGTCCGGCTCATTGGGAATGTTCCACTCCATGTTGGCCAGGCCATAGCCCTTCTTGAAAATCACCTTGTTATTCTCAGCAACAAGGGCCGATCCGTTAAACTGGCCATACTTGTTGTAGGTTGAGATCAACTCGTCAATCTGGGCGGCTTTGTTCTGGGCTTGCGCGGCAATCTGAACTAAAAGTAGAGCGATTACAGGAAACAGAAAACGCGCGCGCAGGTGAAGCACTTTTGTCATAGCTGAGGACTCCTTCAGTGATTTCTTTACAGTTAACTGACCGACAGTCGTAACAGTAAGCTTGTCGAGCTTAGCATCAGCTTACTGGTAATAGATAAGTGGGTTGAAAACATGGTGGATTCGCAGTTTCCATATACGCCTAATAACTGAAACTTGTTCAGACTAACCCGCTCGGTTAGACTCCGCTGTCAAAAGCAGTTCCATTTCGAATATCAAAAGTCGCGACCCATGTCCATACTCGAACAGATTCGCCAGCGCGCGTCGTCTAACTTACAACACATCGTGCTGCCCGAAGGCAGCGATCCGCGCACGGTGGCGGCAGCTGCAGCTTGCATGCAAAGGCGCCTCGCGAAAATCACTATTCTCGGAGAAGAGGCAGCCATTCGCGAAACCGCGCAACGCGAGCGACTCGACCTTGGTGGGGTGGAAGTTCTCGATCACCGCCGCGCAGCTGACTTTGAGAAAATGGTTTCGCTCTTTCAGGAAATGCGGCGCGCCAAAGGCATGACTTCGGACGAAGCGCGTACAACCTTGAAAGATCCTCTCTACTACGGAAATCTGTTGGTGCGCGCCGGTAAAGCGGATGGGTCGGTGGCTGGCGCGACAAACACAACCTCGCACACTGTGCGCGCGGCGCTGCTTTGTATCGGCGTGAGGCCCGGATTCAAACTGGTATCAAGCTTTTTTCTGATGGCGTTGCGTGATTCAGGCTTTGGCGAGAATGGCGCCATGATTTACGCGGACTGCGGTGTGGTGATTGAGCCCAGCGCGAATGAGCTCGCTGAGATAGCCATGGCTTCAGCAGATTCATGTCGGGCCTTGCTCGGCGCAGAACCACGAGTTGCGATGCTTTCTTTTTCAACCAAGGGCAGCGCTAAACACAAACTAATCGACAAAGTTGTCGAAGCTACGCGCACTGTGCGCGCGCGCGCGCCGGAACTGATTATCGATGGCGAGCTGCAGGCAGATGCAGCGCTATTAGCGTCGGTCGCTGAATCAAAAGCTCCCGGCTCACCAGTCGCAGGTCGCGCTAACGTGCTAATTTTCCCTGATCTTCAGGCGGGAAATATTGCTTACAAACTTACGGAGCGTCTCGCGGGCGCGACCGCTATCGGGCCAATCCTCCAGGGTCTTGATAAGCCGGCCAACGATCTTTCAAGAGGCTGCAAAGCAGAAGATATCGTTGACGCTGTTGCGATCACCGCGGTTCAGGCTCAGGCGCGTAAAGCCTCAGCTTGAAATCGCAGGCAACGCGGGTAACGTGAGTCCGGCATCCAACAGCCGCAACCAAGTCCGGTAGTTAGGATCTAACCTTGTTTCGAAAACTTTCTTTAGTGCTTTTTGTTGGCGTTTTTGTGACCGCGCTGTCAGTTGGAAACGCCCAGCAACCCATATCAAAACCGTCTCCGTCACCAACTCCTGACGAAAAAGACGCCCAGGAACCAGTCAAAGTCTTCACGGAAGAGGTGCGCCTGCCGGTGGTCGCACTGGACCAGTACGGCCATTACGATCCGACTTTGACTGCCGACGACATCCTGGTTCTTGAGGACGGTAAGTCACAACAAATCAGGAGCGTGCGTCGTCTGCCCGCGAATGTCTTAATAGTGCTCGACACTGGCGGTGAATCGGTTGGGCTCGGAGGCATGTCAAAGCGGACGAACTTAACACGGCAGGTGGCGATGCAGTTGGTGAAGAGTCTTCACGAGGGTGATTGGATCTCGATCATGCAGTTCAACAACAAGGTTGAAGTGCTGCAGCCGTGGACCATTGATCGAGACACGACGTTGAAGATTCTGAAGACGAAAGTTTCGTCCGGCAAGCGAGATGTTTTTTCCGAAGCCGTTATCGAGGCAGCGGAGCAGATTCAGGAACGACCTGAGGGCAGCCGTCATGTCGTATTGATTACCGATGGCGTAGACACGGCTGGCGCCAAAGCCGATCGAGCTCGGGCAACGAAGCAATTGATGGCAGCACGCGCGACGGTGCACATCATCAGCTACACAGAGTTTGTGCGTCAAAAAAATGAGAAGAAGAAATCGGATATCTCGGTGGGGTTACGACCGGCGTCTCAGGATCCGCTGACAGTTTATGACCCGACTCTGCCTCCGGGCACGACACGTAATCCGGTCTTTGGCGTGTCAGTCAGATTTGATCCGGCTATGAGACGACTACGCAAAGCTTACGAGAACGAAGTGAAGAAGAGTCAGCAGTCGCTAACGGCGCTTGCGGACGAAACCGGAGGAACGATTTTTCTGCCGAAGAATGATGAAGAGATGTTGAGTCAGGCGGAGAATGTCGCTCGCGACATTGGATCAGAGTATGTGATCACGTATCGCCCGACTCGTCCGCTGGCTGATGCTCGTGTGAATGAGTATCGTCGCGTTGAAGTTGTCTCTAGGAGAGTCGGACTCACTTTGCGATCAAGAAGAGGGTATGTGGCGAAGGTCGACGAGAACAAGTAAAAAGGCAAAAGTAAAAAGGCAAAAGTCCGAACCAAAGACAAAGAGAGTGCTTTGGTTCGGACTTTTGCCTTTTTACTTTTAACTTTTTACTTAACTCACCAACCCCTCGACGCGGGGCTCGGCAATCGCGGCCACCATCTGATGCGCCTCAAAGTCTTCCTTCTCGCGCCTCAGCGAACGGCGATGCAACTCTTCCCAATCTTCTTTAGGCACTCGATGAAAAGCCGCCACCACGTTGGCGTCGAATTGCTTTCCAGCCCAGTCATCAAGCTCTTGCGCCGCAGCCTCGTAACTCTTGCCGCGCCGGTAGACGCGGTCACTGGTGATGGCGTCAAACGCATCCGCGACTGCGAAGATGCGCGCACAAATATCGATGTCTTCGCCTTTCAGACCCAGCGGATATCCTGACCCATCCCATTTCTCATGATGTTGCGCGACCACGCGCGAGGCTCGATCCAGAAATTCAATTCCCTGCAATATCTGTTTGCCATGCAGCGGGTGTTCGCGCATGCGTACCCACTCTTCTTCAGTAAGTTTTGCCGGCTTCCTCAGAATCGCATCAGGCACGCCAATCTTGCCGATGTCATGCAACAACGAACCAAACTCGAGTGCCGACATTTGCTCGCTGTTGAGTCCACACTCGCGGCCCAATCTCAAACTGTATGTTACGACTCGTTCAGAGTGACCATGCGTCTCGGAATCGCGAGTCTCGAGGGCTGCAGTCAAAGCTTTTAATGTAGAACGATAGGCTTCTTCCAACGAGGCAAGCGCTCGATCCAATTCTCCGGTGCGCTGCTCAACGAGTTCTTCGAGATGGTTCTCGTAACGCTGTTTGGCGACGATAAGTTCGTTATGTTCCAGGGCGCGTTTAACGACGGCTTCAACCTGGCGCAAATCAAAAGGTTTCATGACGTAGTCGAAGGCGCCGAGCCGCATAGCTTCTATCGCGCTTTCAACCGTCTGCAAACCACTGATCATAACGACAACCGTGTCCGGCGAAATGCGCTTCACGTGAGGCACCATTTCGAGCCCACTCATGCCGGGCATCGTGATATCGCTGATAACGAGGCGAAAATCGCTTTGTCTTAAACGGGCGAGCGCTTCTTCCGCGGAGCCTGCGGTCTCACACTCAAGTTCGGTGGACAGCAAATCCGCGAGAATCTCCGTAATCTCTCGCTCATCATCGACAATTAGAATTCGCGACTCGGGACTTTCCTGCCGCATAGTCGTTCCACTCCTGTGTAACTGTCTTGATAAGATCTCGGCAATGTCGGGTCGCCGACAATCTTTCCGGGGGTAAGTAATACTTCGTGAGAAGGCTGGGTGTTGGTGCGGAGGGTGTTCCCAACCACACGGCCGGCTCAGGTATTTTACAGATCCGAGCCAAATCTGGCAAACAAGTTTTTGCACACCTGTTAAGTCCAAATATTTATTCAGTTAGAGGCCATCGAGCTGCCCCAGTCAAGCGGTTAACGTCCGCTGTTAACGATAACAATGCGACTTTCGACTCCGTCGAGCCTCGTTTTAAGGTCGCTGGTGAGCCGCACGCCCTAACCTAGTGCACCAAGAAAAAGTAGGTAAAGCATAAATGGTGAACTGAAGCCTTAGCCGATACCACGCTATATATGAAAGGGCGCCCCATTGGTTGTAACTTGGAGTTGATCTAAGACCTCAAGCAGACAACCG
>Ga0134125_10000810_pt1 | contig 40727 bp, 41 predicted proteins | sample KB31751_FD_96464 | JGI IMG/M metagenome (GOLD analysis project Ga0134125, IMG submission 96464) | Terrestrial soil microbial communities with excess Nitrogen fertilizer from Kellogg Biological Station, Michigan, USA - KB3-175-1 | ecosystem: Environmental > Terrestrial > Soil > Unclassified ...
ACTGGGATCTCGCGCGCGGCCGCATCTTCTGGTCGCAGTCGATGTTCGACATCCTCGGCATGGCCGGCCAGGACGATCTCCTCTCCTTCGGCGACGTCAGCGCGCTGGTGCATCCGGACGACGCGCAGCTCTACGAGCTTGCTTCCGAGCTCGCCGACGCCACCGTCACCTCGATCGACCACGACTTCCGCATGCGCCACGCCGACGGCCACTGGGTCTGGCTGCGCGCGCGCTGCGAACTGGTACGCCAGCCGCACGATCCCGGCCTGCATTTGATCGGCATCGCCGTCGACATCACCGAGCAGAAAACCTTGGTCGAGCGCACCGTCGCCGCCGACATGCGCCTGCGCGACGCCATCGAGACGATCCCCGAAGCCTTCGTCCTATGGGACGCCGACAACCGCCTCGTCCTGTGCAATTCGAACTTCCAGGAGCTGCACGACCTGCCGGACGAGGCGATCACCGTCGGCGCGTCATATGAGTCCGTCGTCGCCGCCGGCCGCCAGCCGGTGGTGCGCAACAAGGTCGTCTCGCACGGGCCGACGCTGCCCGGCGCCCGCACCTTCGAGGCGCAGCTCGAGGACGGCCGCTGGCTGCACATCAGCGAGCGCCGCACCAAGGACGGCGGCTACGTCTCGGTCGGCACCGACATCACCGCCCTCAAGACGCACGAGGAAAAGCTCGTCGACAGCGAGCAGCGGCAGGTTGCGACGATCGCCGACCTGCGCGCGTCGCAGCACCGCCTCGCCGAGCTCGCCGAGAAATACGCCGTCGAGAAGACCCGCGCCGAGGAAGCCAACCAGGCGAAGTCGAAATTCCTCGCCAATATGAGCCACGAGCTGCGCACGCCGCTCAACGCCATCATCGGCTTCTCGGAGATCATGGAGTCGGGCATGTTCGGCCCGCTCGGCGCCGACCGCTACCAGGAATACTGCAAGGACATCAGGAACAGCGGCGAATACCTGCTCGACGTCATCAACGACATCCTCGACATGGCCAAGATCGAGGCCGGCCGCATCCGCCTCGAATTCGAGGACCTGGCGCTCGATCCGCTGCTCGGCGAGGCCATGCGCGTCGTCTCCGCCCGCGCGCACGACAAGGAGCTGACCCTCACCGCCCGCCTCTCCCCGGACCTGTCGCTGCGCGCCGACCGCCGCGCGCTGAAGCAGATCGTGCTCAACCTGCTGTCGAACGCGGTGAAGTTCACGCCGGCCGGCGGTCAGGTCACGGTGCGCGCGCGCACCGGCAACGATTGCATCGTGCTCGGCATCGCCGACAGCGGCATCGGCATCGCGCCCGACGCGCTGGCCCGCCTCGGCCGGCCGTTCGAGCAGGTCGAGAGCCAGCTCACCAAGAGTCATCAGGGCTCGGGACTGGGCCTCGCGATTTCGAAATCGCTGGTGGAATTGCACGGCGGCCGCATGAGCATCCGCTCCACTGTCGGCCGCGGCACCATGGTGCTGGTGCGCCTGCCGCTCGAGCCGCACTGCCCCATGCCGCGCGAAGAGGCGGCGTGAGCTTCCCCCGCTCATTCCCGCGCGCAGACATCGGGTACACCCGATGTCTGCAATCTAAAGTGCGCAAGTCGGCCAAGGCCGACTTGCGGCGGGAATCCAGCACTGACTGCGCTTGTGGCAAAGACTGGGTCCCCGCGTCCGCGGGGACGAGCGGTTTTCAAATTAAGGCGACTTGCCCAAAATCCGCACGAAGCTCGCGCGCACGCGCGCCTGCATGTCGATCAGCGTCGCGTCGAGCGTGGCGAAGTCCGGCACGTCGGCCGCCCGCGCCAGAAGCCGCAGCAATCCGCTCGCCGCCGTCTTCGGCTCGAACGTCCCGGGCAGGCACAGCCGCAAAATCTGCGTCAGGTTCTGGTAGAGCTGCGCCGCCGCGCGCAGCACCTCGGCATCCTCGCGCGCGATCAGCCGCAACGCCCACGCCTTCTCCAGCACGCGCGCGGTCGAGGTATCGAGAATGTCCGGCTTCTCGTGCGCATGCACGAGCTGGAGATACTGCGCGATGAACTCGAGGTCGATCAGGCCGCCCACCGCGTACTTGATGTCCCAGCGGTCCTGATCGCCCTTCTCCGCCGCGATCGCCGCGCGCATCTCGACGACGTCCCCGGCGGTGAGGTCACGGTCGCGCGGCCGCCGCAGCACGTCGCGGATGACGCCTTCGACGCGGGCGGCGAAGGCCGGCGGCGACGAGATGATGCGCGCCCGCGTCAGCGCCATGTGCTCCCAGGTCCAGGCCTCGTTCTCCTGGTATTGCGCGAAGGCGCCGAGCTGCGTCGCCAGCGGCCCGGCGCGGCCGGAGGGCCGCAGGCGCATATCGACGTCGTAGAGCGCGCCGTAATTGGTCTGCGCGGTGAGCGCGTTGATCAGCCGCTGCGTCAGCCGCGCGAAATACTGTCCGCCGTAGAGCGAGCGCCTTCCGTCCGACTCCGGATGCGCCTCGTCGAAATCGTAGGCGAGGATCAGGTCGAGATCGGAGGTCGCGGTCATCTCGTAGCCGCCGAGCTTGCCCATCGCCAGCACCGCCGTCTCCTCGCCGGCGAGATGGCCGTAGGTCGCGGCGAAGTTCTCCGCCACCGCCTTGTGCACGGCGCGGATCACCGCATCGGCAAGCCCCGCGAAAGCCGTGCCCGCCTGCCGCGCCGTCACCGTGCCGGAGAGGATGCGCACGCCGATCAGGAACATGTATTCCAGCCCGAACATGCGGATGCGCTCGAGCAGGTCCTCGTCGTAGCGCGCCTGCGCCAGAGCCGCCTCGAGGCGGCGGCCAAGCTCGGCCTCGTCCGGCAGCGCGCCGAAGAAGCTCGGGTCGATCAGCGCGTCCATCACCTGCGGATGGCGCGCAAGGATGTCGCCGAGCCGCGGCGCGATGCCGAGCACCAGGATCAGTAAGGAAATCAGGTTCGGGTTCTGCCGCAGCAGCGACAGGAGCCTCCCGGCGCCATGCAGATTGGCGAGGAAATCGTCGAACAGCGACAGCGTCGCGTTCGGATTGGCGCTGCGCACGATCTGCTCGATCAGCACCGGCACCAGTTCCTGGAGGTGGCTTTGCGCCACCTCGCCCTTGAGCGAGCGGTGGTCGCCGGCCAGCCAGTGCCGCACGGTGGCGGAGGCTTCCAGCGCCGAGCGGAAGCCGAGCTCGGTCAGGCGGTCGAGCGTCCGGTGGTCGTCGGCCTCGGCCGGGAATTTCAGGTCCGGCTGGTCCTGCGACGGCATCTTCTCGAACAGCCGCGCGTAATAGCCCTGCACCTGCTCGAGATGGCCGACCAGCACGCTCGCGAAGGCATCGCGACTCTCGTAGCCGAGGAAGCGGGCGAAACGCTCCAGCCCAGCACGCTCGGCCGGCAGAACTTGCGTCTGCTCGTCGTCGATCATCTGCAGCCGATGCTCGACCGTGCGCAGGAAGCCGTAGGCGCTCTTCATCGCGTCGCGCGCGACCTCGTCGATCCAGCGGTCTTCGGCGAGCTTGTCGAGAGTCACAAGCGTCTCGCGGTCGCGCAAGGCCGGGTTGCGGCCGCCGGCGATCAGTTGCTGCGTCTGCGCGAAGAACTCGACCTCGCGGATGCCGCCGCGGCCGAGCTTGATGTTGTGCCCCTCGACCGCGATCTCGCCGTGGCCGCGATAGGCATTGATCTGCTGCTTCATCGCGTGCACGTCGGCGAGCGCGGCGAAGTCGAGATATTTGCGCCAGACGAAGGGCGAGAGATCGTTGAGCAGCTTCTCACCCGCGGCGATGTCGCCGGCGCAGGCGCGCGCCTTGATCATCGCGGCGCGCTCCCAGTTCTGGCCGACGCTTTCGTAATAGGCCATCGCCGCCGCGGTCGAGATGGCGATCGGCGTCGAGGCCGGGTCGGGGCGCAGGCGTAAATCGGTGCGGAACACGTAGCCGTCGCCGGTGCGCGTGTTCAGGAGCTTCACCACGCGCTGCGTGACGCGCACGAAAGCCGGCGCCGGCTCGGCGCCTTCGGGGATCAGCGGCGAGGCCTCGTCGAAGAAGACGATAAGATCGATGTCGCTCGAATAATTGAGCTCGCCGGCGCCCATCTTGCCCATGGCGAGCACGATGAAGCCGCTGCCCCGCTGCGGGTCCTTCCCGTCGCGCAGCACGACGCGGCCGGCGCGCGCCGCTTCAAGGAGCGCGAAGTCGACCGACGCCCTCACTGCCGTGTCGGCGAGCGCGGTCAGTGCGCGCGCCGCCTGCATCACCGGCCAGACGCCGCCGATGTCGGCGAGCGCAATCAACAGCGCCGCCTCGGCCTTCATCCGGCGCAAGAGCCGCGCCGCCTCGTCCTCGTCGGCCGTGGCGGCGACGGCACGGGCGGTCTCGGTCAGGAGTTGCGGGAAGCGCGCGTCCGGATCGCTCGAGAAGAGGCGCAGCAGGCGGCCGGGCTCGCGGCTCGCCAATTCCCAGAGGAACGGCGAGGATTCCGACAGGCTCTGCAACAGCGTCGAAACGAGCGGGTGCGCGTCGAGCAGCGCCGCCACCGCTGTGGCCTCGCCCGGCGCAAGCTCGGACCGCCACGCCGCGACGGCCTTGGCGGCCGCCTCAGGCGCGATCAGCCGCGGCGCGGTGACAAGCCGCGCGGCGAGCGTCGCTCCAGGGGTGGACTTGGGTACGGCTTCGGGGCCCGGCAGGGTCATCACGCACTCTGTACCGGTCCTCCGCGCGGCAATGCAATGACAGCTTTCAGCCCCGGCTCATTGTCGGCGAGCGTCAGTTCGCCGCCGTGCAGGCGCGCGACCGCCGCTGCAAGGCTCAGGCCCAGCCCGGAACCCGGCTGCGAGCGGCTCTGCTCGAGGCGCACGAAACGCTCGACCACGCGCACGCGGTCCGCTTCCGGTATGCCGGGGCCGTTGTCCGCGACCGAAATGAGGATGCGGTCGCCCTCGCTCACCGCCCTGACCGCGATCTCCGGCGTGCGTTCGCCACTACCGCCTTCGGGCGGCTCGCAATATTTGATGGCGTTATCGACGAGGTTCGCAACCGCCTGGCTGACCAGTTCGCGGTTGCCGCGCACCGGCGCGGCGGTCCCGGCCTCGACTTTGAGTGCGATGCCCTTCTCCTCGGCGAGCGGCTCGTACAGCTCGCAGATATCGTGCGCGACTTCCGCCGCGTCGAACTCGGTCATGTCGTCGCGCGCCTGTCCCGACTCGGCGCGCGCGATCATCAGAAGCGCGTTGAACGTGCCGATGAGGCCGTCCGATTCCTCGATCGTCGCTTCAAGCGCGGCGCGGTATTCCGGCTCGGTTTTCGCGACGCGCAGCGCCTGCTCGGCGCGATTGCGCAGCCGGGTGAGCGGCGTCTTCAGGTCATGCGCGATGTTGTCGGAGACCTCCTTCAGGCCCACCATCAGCGCCTCGATGCGCTCGAGCATCATGTTGAGGTTTTCGGCGAGGCGGTCGAGCTCGTCGCCGGTGCCGGCGACCGGAAGGCGGCCGCTGAGATCGCCACCCATGATCGTGCGCGTCGTCTCGGTCATGGCATCGACGCGGCGCAGCACGCGTCGTGTGACGAACAGGCCGCCGGCGAGGCCAAGCACGACGACGATGATCACCGACCAGCGTCCCGCCGACAGCACGATGTGGTAGAGCCGCTCGCGCTCGTCGAGATCGCGGCCGACCAGCAGCCGGAAGCCGCCCGGCAACTGGAACACGCGCACCAGCGCGTCGTGCTCCGGCTTGCCGGAATTCTCCGGCTCGTCGAGGCGCCGGTAGACGATCTCGGTCCAGCCTTGCGTGTCGAGCGCGCCCGGCGGCAGCGCCGTGACGTTGCCGGCCAAGGCCTCGCCGTTAAACGTGGTGACCAGATAGAGGCTCGAGCCCGGCCGCCGCGCGCGGGCGTCGACGGCGATCACCAGGCGCCTTATGCCGCCGAGCCGGTACTGCTCGGAGAGACCTGTGATCTCGGCGTTGACCGTGTCGGTGATCTGCTCGGTGATGAGGCGGCGGGTGTTGAGCGCGAAATACCCGAGCAGAAAGGCCGCGAACAGCGCGAACACGGTCAGATAGACCAATGTCAGCTTGAATGTGGTCGTCCGGAAAAGTTTACCGAGCGCCGTCACGGATCATGTATCCCGCGCCGCGGATGGTATGCAAAAGCGGCTGGGAGAAACCTTTATCGATTTTCGAGCGCAAGCGCGAGATGTGAACGTCGATGACGTTGGTTTGCGGGTCGAAATGATAGTCCCACACGTTCTCGAGCAGCATGGTCCGGGTGACCACCTGCCCGGCGTGCTTCATCAGGTATTCGAGCAGGCGGAATTCGCGCGGTTGCAGCGAGACTTCCTCCTCGCCGCGGCGCACCTCGCGCGACATGCGGTCGAGGACCAGGTCGCCGACCCTGAGCACGGTCTCCTCGCCGCGGCCGCCGCGGCGGCGCGACAGCACCTCCACGCGGGCGAGCAGTTCGGAGAAGGAATAGGGCTTGGGCAGGTAGTCGTCGCCGCCGGCGCGCAGGCCTTTGACGCGGTCGTCGACCTGGCCGAGCGCGGAGAGGATCAGCACCGGCGTCTCGTTGCCCTTGGCCCGCAGGTTGCCGATCAGCGCCAGCCCGTCGAGCTTGGGCAGCATGCGGTCGATGATGAGCACGTCGTACTGGCCGTCGCTGGCCATGGCGAGGCCGTCCTCACCGTCGGTCGCGGCATCGGCGATGTGGCCGACCTCGCGGAAGGCCTTCACCAGATAGTCCGCGGCGTCGCGGTCGTCCTCGACAACGAGAAGGCGCATGGTGACCCGGTCCGGCTGCGCATCGGCCATGCGGCCGAAGGCTCGTTGCCCTTGAATATCCGCAGATGGGGGCATCGGTCACACCAATTTTCGTTCATTCGATGGCGCGGCCTTCAAAGCCGCCGCGCGCCGCCCCCGGTCCTCGCGCGCGCCTGGCCGGCCGCGCCGCCTTCTACCCCCTTCAGCCCCCGATATACGTGAGGGGGTGGCGGCAGAGCCGCCACCCCCTCAACGACCCCACCCCAGCGGGGGCGACGGATGCCAGGGTTGGAGTTCGGACCGGAAGCGGGAGTTGCCCCCCGCCCCCGGATTTAGCCGGGACGGGCCGAAGCCCGTCCCGTGAGGGCGACCACCGGCGGGGGCGACGGATGCCGGTAGAACGTCCCCAAGCTCTTCTCAGCCCTTCCTTCTCAGCCTTGGCCGATCGGCAGGGCCACGAAGCGCGTGTTGTCACCCGACTTCACGCGCATCAACACGTTCTTGCGGCCGTCCTTGCGCGCGACGCCGATCGCATGGCGCACGTCGCCGGGCGAGGCGACCAACTTGCCGCTGACCTCGAGGATGACGTCGCCGCTCGAGAAGCCGTGCTCGGCCGCAACGCCCGAGGAATCGACGCCGGTGACGACGACGCCCTGGTCGCCGGCGCCGTTGACGCGCGCGGCCGGCGCCAGCGTCAGGCCGAGCTTGCCGATGTCGGCGGCGGCGGCGCTGTTGTTGTCCTCGGAGTTGTTCTTCGCCTCTTTCTGGTTCGGAAGCTGCCCGAGCGTCAGCGAGATGCTCTTCTCCGAACCGCCCTGGATCACCGTCAGGTCGATCTTGGCGCCGGGCGCCATCGCGCCGATGCGCTTGGCGAGGTCGCGCGAGTCCTTGACCTCCTTGCCGTTGACCTGGGTGATCACGTCGCCGGCCTTGATGCCGGCCTTCGCGGCCGGGCTGTTGGCCTGCGGCTCGGCGACCAGCGCGCCTTCGGCTTTCTTCAGGCCGAGACTGTCGGCGATGTCGGGCGTGACGGTCTGGATCTGCACGCCGATCCAGCCGCGCGTGACGTGGCCGTGATCTTTCAGCTGCGCGACCACCGTCTTGACGGTGTCGGCGGGGATCGCAAAGGCGATGCCGACCGAGCCGCCCGACGGCGAGAAGATCGCCGTGTTGACGCCGATGACGTTGCCGTCGGTGTCGAAGGCCGGCCCGCCGGAATTGCCCTTGTTCACCGGCGCGTCGATCTGGATGAAGTCGTCATAAGCACTAGCACCTATGTCCCGGCCCCGCGCCGAAACAATGCCAGCGGTCACGGTGCCGCCGAGGCCGAACGGATTGCCGACCGCCAGTACCCAGTCGCCGATGCGCGGCGTATTGTCGGCGAGCTTGACATAGGGGAACGTGCCGCCGTCGACCTTGATCAGCGCGAGATCGGTGCGCGGATCGGTGCCGATGACCTTGGCGGTGTGCGTCTTGCCGTCGTCGGTGATGACCTTCACGTTGTCGGCGTTCTCGACGACGTGGTTGTTGGTGACGGCGTAGCCGTCGGCCGAGATGAAGAAGCCCGAGCCCTGGCCCATGATGACGCCGCCGCCGTGGCCTTCACCCTTGGGCATATTCGGCATGTCGGGCATGCCGAAACGGCGGAAGAAATCGCGCAGGCCCGGGGGAATCTCCTTGTTGTTGTTGGCGGTGGCGCCGTCGGTGCTCTTGTCGCCCTCGATGCGCACGCGCACCGAGATCACCGCGGGCTTCACCTTCGCGACGATGTCGGCGAAGCCGACCGGCGCGTTGAGCTTGTGCGCCTGCTCGGTCAGGTTCTGCGCGTGGGCGACCGGATAGCTGGCGGAGAGGTTGAGGTCGGGAGCCGCGACGAACGCGGCGGCGCCGAGCCCCGCGATGGTGGTCGCAAGCAGGGCAATACGGCGGGCGGACAGGACGCCGCGATGCTTGGGAGCGGGAGTATCGCTCGGGATCATTACACAGTCTCCATCTCGATTCGAGGAAGGGCGCGAGCAGCGCTCCGTGTCAGAATCGAAGATGGCGTTGTGTGCCTTACGATGTCCTGTCGCGGGGGTTAAACTTTCGTAAGATAGAAAAAATCCGCGGCGCGGAAACGCAATTTTCCCCGCAAAATCAAGGCCCGCTTGGGTCGGACCCCACCAAAGTCGCGACCTTCTCCCGCTCCTCGGAACTGAGCGGTTCCGGGCCTTGCGGAACGCCCGACCGGCGCCGCGCCATCGCGATCACCGCAGCCAACCCCGCGATCAGCGCCAGCGGCGGCAGACCCCACAACAGCAGCGTATCGAGCTTGAACGGCGGTTTGAGCAAAACGAAATCGCCGTAGCGCGAGACGAGGTAATCGATCACTTGAAGGTCGGTGTCGCCGGCCTCGAGCCGCTGCCGCACCAACACACGCAGGTCGTGCGCGAGCGGCGCTTCCGAATCGTCGATCGACTGGTTCTGGCAGACCATGCAGCGCAATTCTTCGGAGAGATGCCGCGCCCGCGCTTCCAGCGCCGGGTCCTTCAGCATCTCGTCCGGCCGCACGGCGAAAGCCGCGCCGGGCGCCAGCAGCGCGAACAGAGCGACGATGAGGGCGAGCCGCCGCATGTCCCTACTCCGCCGGCTGCATCGCCGGCCGCGCGCGCGCCGGCTTCGGCGCGCCGACGCGCAGGCGCCGGTCCGACAGAGACAGCGCGCCGCCGAGCATCATGACCACCGCGCCGATCCAGATCAGCAGCACCATCGGCTTGTAATAAAGCCGCACGGCGAGCGAACCGTCGGCCTCGCTGTCGCCGAGCGAAAGATAGAGTTGCCCAAAGCCGCGCGCCATCAGCGCCGCCTCATTGGTGCTCATGCTGCGCGTGGCGAAGCTGCGCTTCGACGGCCGCAGGACGCCGATCGTCTCGCCGCCCTCACGCACGGTGAAGGTGGCGACGACGGAGCTGTAGTTCGGCCCCGGTTGCTCCTTCAGTCCGTTGAAAATCAGATCGTAGCCGGAGAGCGACAGAGTCTGCCCCGGCTTGACCGCGACGATGCGCTCGGCGCCCCAGGTGCCCGCGGCAATGATGCCGAGCAGCGAGACGGCGATGCCGAAATGCGCGATCGCCGTGCCCCAAGCCGAGCGCGGCAGGCCGGCAGCACGCGAGGCCGCGACCTTCAGCGGCACGCGCATCAAGCCGGTGCGCTCGATCAGATCGGTCACCGCGCCGGCCATGATAAAGAAGGCAAGCCCGACGATGCAGACGGACACGATGGCCGTCCGCCCTTCGATCAGGAAGGTGAACACGACGACGGCAAGGCCGATGCCGAAGGCGGCCATCAGCCGTTGCGCCGCGCCGTAGAGGTCGCCGCGCTTCCAGGCCAGCAGCGGCCCGAAGGGCATCGCGAACAGGAGCGCGATCATCAGCGGCCCGAACGTGAGATTGAAGAACGGCGCGCCGACCGAAATCTTGGCGCCCGTCAACGCCTCCAGCGCCAGCGGATAGAGCGTGCCGACGAAGACGGTGAGGCAAGCCGTCGTCAGGAACAGGTTGTTGAAGACGAGCGCGCCCTCGCGCGACACCGGCGCGAACAGGCCGCCCTGCTTCAGCATCGGCGCGCGCCAGGCGAACAGGCTCAAGGCGCCGCCGATGAACAGCACGAGGATGCAGAGGATGAAGATGCCGCGCGTCGGATCGCTGGCGAAGGCGTGCACCGAGGTGAGCACGCCGGAGCGCACCAGGAACGTGCCGATCAGCGACAGCGAGAAGGTGAGGATCGCGAGCAGGATGGTCCACACCTTCAGCGCATTGCGCTTCTCCATCACCACCGCGGAATGCAGAAGCGCGGTGCCGGCGATCCACGGCATCAGCGAGGCGTTCTCGACCGGGTCCCAGAACCAGAAGCCGCCCCAGCCGAGCGTGTAATAGGCCCAGTACGAGCCCATCGCGATGCCGAGCGTGAGGAACATCCACGCCATCAATGTCCACGGCCGCACCCAGCGCGCCCAGGCGGCGTCAATCTTGCCGTCGATCAGCGCGGCAATGGCGAACGAGAACGCGATCGAGAAGCCGACATACCCGAGATAGAGAAGCGGCGGATGGATGGCGAGGCCGGGGTCCTGCAGGATCGGATTGAGATCGCGGCCCTCGAACGGCGCCTGCGCCAGGCGCAGGAACGGGTTCGAGGTGAGCAGGATGAAGATGTAGAAGGCGCAGGCGATCCACGACTGCACCGCCAGCACGTTCGCCTTCAGGGTCGACGGCAGGTTGCCGCCGAACACGGCGACCAGCGCGCCGAACAGCGACAGGATCAGCACCCACAGGAGCATCGAGCCCTCGTGGTTCCCCCACACGCTGCTGATCTTGTAGACCAGCGGCATCATCGAGTGCGAGTTCTCGTAGACCGTCGCCACCGAGAAGTCCGACGTGACGTAGCAGATCGTCAGCGCAAGGAACGACGCGGCGACGAAGACGAACTGCATCACGGCGGTCGAATTGGCGAGCCGCATCAGCGCGCCGTCGCGGGTGACGGCGCCGATCACCGGCACCACCGACTGCATCAGGCCGAGCGCCAGCGCCAGCACCAGCGCGTAATGACCGAGTTCGGGGATCATTTCGTCACACCTTTCGCCGACGCAGTCTCGCCCTCCTGCCAGCGCCCGCTCTTCTTGAGGGCGTCGACAACTTCCTTCGGCATGTAACGCTCGTCGTGCTTGGCCAGCACCGTGTCGGCATCGAGCAGATGACCCGGCTCAAGCTTGCCCTCGGCGACGACGCCCTGCCCTTCGCGGAACAGGTCCGGCACAATGCCCTGGTAGCGCACCGGGATGTCGTGCTCGCCGTCGGTGACCTCGAAGCGGATCTTCAGGTCGGTGCCGCGCTGGACGCTGCCGGGCTTGACCAGCCCGCCGATGCGGATGCGCGTGCCGGGTGCGATCTGCTTCGTCAGCACGTCGCTCGGCGAATTGAAGAACACGATCGAGCCGCTGAGCGCGTTCAGCACCAGGCCGACGGCGACGGCGAGAACGCCGATCGAGCCGCCGATCAGGACCAGCCGCCGCTGCTTGCGGGTCATTGCCATGGTTTCAGCCTTCGAGCCCCAGACTTTTTATCATATCATCGATCTGCCGCAGCTTGTCCGGGTCGCTCGCCAGCGCGCGCTTGGCGTCGCCGGCGGCCGCCACGGCCTTGTCGCGGTCGCCGAGCACGACATAGGCGCGCAGGAGGCGCTGCCAACCCTCGACGTCGCCGCCGTCCTGCTTCAATTTGTCCGCCAGCCGCGCGACCATGCCGCGGATCATCGCGGTGCGGTCCTGCTCGCTCATCTGCTGCGCGGCCGCGATCTGGCCCGCATCGGGGCCGGGCGCGGCGGCAACGGCCGGCGGCGCGCCGGTCACGCGCGCGACCGCCGCCTTGACCGTGTCGGCCCAAGGCGCGCCGTTGGGCGCATTGGCCAGCATCGCGTTCCAGATCGAGGCTGCCTTGGCCTTGTCGCCGTCCTGCTCGGCGGCGAGTCCGAGGAAGAATTGCGATTTCGGCTCGTTCGGATCGAGCTTCGCCGCCTTGTCGAACGCGGCCTTCGCCTCGTCGGTGACGATGCCGTTCGCCGCCGCGGTCAGCGCCTCGCCGAGATCGGCCTCGCGGTCGGCATCGTCGCCCTTGAGCGCGATCAGCTTGCGCCGCGCCGCGACCGCGGCATCGAAGCGGCCGATCCGCATGTAGACCGGCGCCAGCACCTCGTAGCCGCGCGCGTCGTCCGGATTGCGCTCCAGATGCGCCTCGACCTGGGAGATCATGGCGGCGATCGAGCCCTTCGGATGCGCGTCTTCCAGCCGCGCGGCGAGCGGCTCGCCGGGCAATTGCGGCGAGCCGAGCACGGTATAGAGGGCGGTCGCGCCCAGCGGCAGCAGCACCAGCGCGGCGATCGCCGCCGCGCGCCGCCGCCACAGCGATCCGGCCGGGTCGGTCTGCGGCGAAGGCTCCGGCGTCTCGCTCGCGGCGATGAGCCGCCGCGACACCTCGGTGCGCGCGGCCTCCGCCTCCGCCTCGCCGATGAGGCCTGCGGCGCGGTCGCGCGCGATCTCATCGAGCTGGTCGCGGTAGACGGCAAGCTCCGAGCCGCCGCGGGCGCCACCTTTGCGCGACAACGGCCAGAGCACGGCGAAAATCGCCGCCGCCGTCATCAGGGCAAACGCCAGCCACAGGAGCATCAGAGGGTCTATCCATCGGCGCCGCCAGGACGTTCCCGCAGCGGTCGAGGTGGGGATACATCACGCCCAATCGTGGCGGCAATGAGCAAGATCAAGGATTTAAGCCCAATCCGAGGGCCGGCCGCCACTCTGCAGCCGAAAAGCGGCCTCGTCAGGCCGCAAGGGCGGTGCGCGCGACGGCGGTCGCCTCGGCGGCCAGCGCGCTCAGCCGGCGGCCGAGCGTGCTGCCGACCGGGATGGCGATCTCGGTCCGGACCCCCGCGATGGCCGCGTCGACCGCGCGGATCAGGCCGACGGCGATCGCGCCCTCGCCGGCCGTTACGGCCGCGGCCAGCGCGTCGATCTGCCGCTCGATCTCGGCGATGAGGATGTCGACGGCCATGCCGTAAGGCGTCGCGGCGACCCTGGCGGCGCCGTTGGAGCCGGCCGCATGCGCGGCAAGGCGCACGACCTGCCACGGCGCCGCGAGCCTCGCCATGAACACGACGAGCGCGCAGGCAAAGACGTCGCGCGGACGCGCCGCGCCCTCGATCAGGGCGATGCAGGCCGGGATGTGGCTTTGGGGGAGATGGTCGATGCGGGCGGGCAGCCGCTCGCCGAACGCCGCGAGCGTATCGCGGCCGCGCAGGGCCCAACGCAGCGTCGCGGCTTCCTCCTCGGCACGGGGCGTGCCGATGCGGGCAAGGAGCGCGCGGCGGGCGGGCACCTCGTCTGCGAATACGTCGCGCAGCGCGGCGGCGACGCTGTCCTGGAATTCGCGCGCAAGGCGTTGCGCGTGCGCGGCGGCGCCGACCTCGAGCGCCTCGTTCGCGGCCTGCGTGAAGGCCGCAACGGCGTGCGGGAGGAGATCATCGCCGATCCAGGCCCATAGCGCGGCAAGCGACGCGCGGGCGATGCGGCCGGGATGGCGGCGCGCGGGCTCGTCCTCGACGAGGAAGGGTTCGAGCGGCGCGAAGAACAGGCGCGCGGCGGCGCCCTCGGCGTCATCGGAAAGGCGGCGCAATTCAACCAGCGCCGCGGCCGGATCGAAGCCGGGCTGCGCGATCCCGCGTTCGAGCGCGCCGCGCAGCCGCCGCCGCGCCTGCGGCGCCAATCGCAGCAGATAGGCGCGCAACCGCAGCGCATGATCGTCGACGCCGGACATCCCCACCCCGCTACCAGACCCCAAGGGTCTGATAGCGCGGCGGCTCTAAAGAGAGCGTTAAGGATACCGGGCCGTTAACGGCCGCTAGCTGATCGGCGCCCAGCTGCCGTCGGGGTTGCGGCAGGCGGTGCCGCGCGCGGTCTCCGGCCGGCCGTCGATGTAGATGGTCTCGGTATAGGCGCGGCAGTTGCGGCCGCGATCCGAATAGGCCGGCCCCGGGACGACCGAGCCATAGCGGCCCGAGTCCGGATTGCGCCAGGCGACCGGCGCGCCGGATTGGCCGCGCTCGAGCGCCTCCATCTCGGCGGCGTAGGCGCGCTTCTTGTCTTCCTCGTCGAGCGCATTGCCGATGCGGTTGCCGATCAGCGCGCCGACGCCGGCGCCGATGAGCGCGCCGGCAACGTGGCCGCCGGCGCCGCCGCCGAACTGCGAGCCGATCGCCGCGCCGCCGAGCGCGCCGAGCAGCGTGCCGGTGTTCTCCTTCGCGCCAGGGCCGCCGTCGGGACTGGCGGCGCAGGCGGCGAGCATGCCGGCCACACCAAGGACTGCGATGGTTTTCGCAACGGACATGTCGACCCCCGAAATGCGGACAAGGACGGAATCCGCCGGACGGCGGACATGAGGAAGCCTATCGGAACGGGAGGAATCGGGCAAAAGTCCGGCGCAAACCGGACTTTACCCCGCCGGCAACACCAATTCCGCGCGCAGGCCCCCCGCCGCGGCCTCACCCAGCGAGAGGCTGCCGCCGTAGAGCCGCGCCAGTTCGACCACGATCGACAGGCCGAGACCGGAGCCGGGCTTGGTCTCATCGAGCCTCTGGCCGCGTTTCGCGACCTGCTCGCGCTCAACCGCCGACAGGCCGCGGCCGTCGTCGTCGACGACGATGCGGATCGCCGGCCCCGTCTCGCCCGCTTCGCGCGCGACCGAAATTGCCACGCGCGCGACCGCCCACTTGCAGGCGTTGTCGACGAGATTGCCGATCATCTCCTCGAGGTCGGGCCGCTCGCCGCGGAATGTCGCGTGCGGGTCGGCGTCGACCGCGACCGTAACGGCCTTGTCGCGGTGGATCTTCTCCATCGTGCGCGCCAGCGCCGTGACGACCGGCCCGACGTCGGTCACGGTGCCGACCACGGTCAGGCGCGCCGCCAGCCGCGCCCGCTCGAGATGCCGCGCCACCTGGTCGCGCATGATGGCGGCCTGTTCCTGCACCTTGAGCGCCAGCGGATCGCCGCCGCGCGCCGCGGCCTCGTTGACCATCACCGACAGCGGCGTCTTCAAGGCGTGCGCGAGATTGCCGACATGCATGCGCGCGCGTTCGACGATCTCGCGGTTCGCCTCGATCAGCGCGTTGGTCTCGCGCGCGAGCGGCGCGATCTCCTCGGGGAAATTGCCTTCGAGCCGTTCGGCGGTGCCGGCGCGGATGGCGGCGAGCCGCGCGGTGATACGCCGCAGCGGCGACAGGCCGAAGCGCACCTGGAACATGGTGGTCAGCAGAAGCACCGCGGCAAGCAGCATGAACGTGACGATCAGCGCCTGGTCGAACGAGCGCGTCTCGCCGCTGATCTCGGCGGCGTCGCCCGCGACCGCGACGAGGAAGTGTCCCTCGTCGCCGAGATCGATGTTGCGCTCGACCAGCCTGAGTCTCTGCTCCTCCGGCCCGTCGATATAGCCCTCGCGCGAGCCGTCCGGCCCGGGCGGCACGCCGAGGTCCTGAAGGTGCGGCAGGCCGGCGTCCCACAGCGAGCGCGACGCGCGCAGGTCCGCCTTGCCCGGATCGAGCCGCGTCACCTGCCAGTACCAGCCCGACAGCGGCAATTCGAACAGCGGTTCGCCGAGCGATTGCGGGAATTTCTCGCCTTCCTCCGGCGGCGCGGAGAGGTCGGCGACCAAAGTGCGCAGATAGACGTTGAGGCGGCGGTCGAACGAGCGCTCCACCGCCTGGCGGTAGAGCGACGACAGGATGACGCCGGTGATGGCGAGGATGATGACGGCCCAGGCCGTCGCCGTGAGGAACAGGCGCAGCGCGAGCGAGTTCGACCGCAGCACGCGCGGGAACCAGCGAGCCCAGCGCGGCGCCTTGCTCATGGCGTGGGCGGAGCGAGCAGGTATCCGAGGCCGCGCACGGTCTGGATGATGTCGACGCCGAGCTTCTTGCGGATGCGGCCGACGAACACTTCGATCGTGTTCGAATCGCGGTCGAAGTCCTGGTCGTAGAGATGCTCGACCAATTCCGTGCGCGAGACGACGCGGCCGGCATGGTGCATGAGATAAGCGAGCAGCCGGTATTCGTGGCTCGTCAGCTTGACCGGATTGCCGTCGACGGCGACCCGGCCGTTGCGCGTGTCGAGCCGCACCGGCCCGCAATTGAACTCGCTCTTGGCGTGGCCGGCCGAGCGGCGCAGCAGCGCCCGCACGCGCGCCAGCACTTCCTCGAGATGGAAGGGCTTCGCGACATAGTCGTCGGCGCCGGCGTCGAAGCCTTGCACCTTGTCGCTCCAGCGGTCGCGCGCGGTGAGCATCAAGACCGGCATCGAGCGCCCGGCGCGGCGCCAGGCCTCCAGCACCGAAATGCCGTCCATCTTCGGCAGGCCGATGTCGAGGATCACCGCATCGTAGGGTTCCGATTCGCCGAGATAATGCCCCTCCTCGCCGTCGAAGGCGCGATCGACGACGTAGCCGGCGTCGGACAGCGCGGCGGCAAGCTGGCGGTTCAGATCGGGGTCGTCCTCGACGACGAGCAGTCGCAACCTATTCGTCTCCGCTCAGCGCGTGTTGACCAGAAGGCTGCCATTGGCGGCGTCGACACTGGTGCGGAACACTTTGCCATTATGCGCGAGCAGAGTCAGCACGTAGACGAGCTTCTCGTCGCGGCGGCAGAGCCGGGCACGCACCATCTCGCCGTGCTTGCCGTGGGCGCGCAGGATCTTGATCGCCTCGGCGAGCGGGATGGCCTGGTGGGCCTCCACGGCGGCGCGCTGTTCGGCCTTGGTGAGGCAGGCGCCGTGATGCGCGGCCTGGTGCAGCGGCGCCTCGGCGGCGGCGGCGGGCAGGCCGAGTGCGGCAAGGATTGCGGAAACGAGGATCAGTCGGGAGACCGGCATGCGGCGGGATTTACGGGCGCGCCGGTGAACGCGGGCTGAACGGCAGGGAAAGGACGCGTAAAATCAGCCGTCGAAGCCTGAAAAGGATGCAAAAATGGCGGAAGGGAGTGGCGCGGCCCGCCTCACTTGCGGCCGAGGATGCGCGCCACCTTCTCCAGGCTGCGGCCACCGAAATAAGCGGTCAGCACGATCATCGCCCATTGCCCAACGTCGCCGGACAAAGCGGGCGTCGAGCCCAGGCCCAGCACCTTGTCGAAGACCACTACCTTCCACGTATATAATGAAGGCGGCGGCGAAGAGCGGGCGCGGCAGCGCCGTATACCAGCGCCCCTCCTCCGCGATGACGACCTCGCTCGCCAGTTCGCGCTCGCGCTGCTCGACGGCGAGTTCGCGCCCGGCAAGGTCGGCGGCGATTTTCTCGCTGGTGTTGTCGGACGAAAGCTTCGCCTTGTAGGCGTCGACCGCCGCCTTGGCGAACGGCCCGCCCAGCAGGTGGCCGAGCCAGCCGAGCACGGTTGCGAGCATGTCAGCCCGCCTTCGCGGTGCGGCGCCGCGCCAGTTCGCCCGACCGCACGTAAGCCTCGAACGCCGCCTTGTGCTCCGGCGCGCCGGACCGCACGCGCCCATTGGGCTCATGGCCCAGCGCCGGCCGTGCGGCCTTCAGCGTGATCTCGTCGAGGCGCCGCGCCTGCGCGTCGATCGCGCCGTTGATGCGCGCGAGCTTCTCCTCGAGCACGACGTCGCCGTCGCGCCGCGCGATGCGCTCGTCATTGACCTCCTTGAACGCCTCGAAGGCGCGCATCATCTCGCCGTGCGTGACGACGGCGTCGTGCGGAATGCCCGCCTTGGTCTCGAGCTCGCTATGGGTATCGATGTCCATTCCCGTTCTCCTTGTGAACCGATTTCCGGGGAGGCGACGGCGCCCGGCACGCCGATTGCAAATCACGACGGCCGCAACCTATAATCTCCCGGGCAATCGGCCTGCCCTTGGGGGGTGTTCATGCGCCGTTCGATCCTGAGTGTTGTGCTCGCCGTGTCGTCGGCTGCGCTTCTCGCATCGGCGCCGGCCATTGGCAGTGACAAGAAGCAGCGCGCCGAGCCGTCCGCCGGCCGGCCGAAAGAGGTCCGCCGCAGCGTGTTCAGCGGCAACGAAACGCGCCTGGCGCAATTCGGCTGGATGGAGCGCCCCTGCACCGGCCCGGTGCCCGACGTTCATGTCGTCAGGAAGCCGGACAAAGGCAGCGTCCGCTTCGAGACGATTACGACGGCGGTCACGGCGTCGCGTAGCGCGGTGCAAAAGAAGTGCTTCGGAAAGCCGGTCGACATGCTGGCGATGTACTACCGGGCCGGCGCCGACGTCGGCTCCGACAAGATCGTCGTCGATGTCGACAGCAAACTCGGCCAGGTTTTCCGCTACGTCCTCCTGGTCGATATCAAGCCCGGCGCGGCGGCCGAGCGGCCGCAGGGCGCACCGGCGCAGCAGCGCGTCGAGCGCGCCGTACTCAAGGGCAACGAGATGCGGCTTGCCGCGCCGAACTTCTTGAACGCCGATTGTTCGTCGGGCCCGCTGCCCGACCTGAGCGTTGTTTCCGCGCCCAGGAACGGCACCTATCGCACGGAAGAAGCCGAGATCCCGGCCGATCGCCCGGCCGGCAATGTCCGCGCCGCCTGCAACGGCAAGCCGGTCAAGGCGCTCGCCATCTATTACAAGCCGAAGGGCGACTTTACAGGCGGCGACGAGATGGTCGTCGATATCGACTATAAAAACGGCACCGTGCGCCGCTTCGACTACGCGATCACGGTGCGTTGAGGCGGCCGCGGCGCGGCGCTTCTCACACGCACGTCATTTGAGCGTGACTTGCGCCGCCGCTAGACGGGCGGCATGACGCGACTCGCCCCCGCCCCGTTTCCGGCATCAGGTCCCGCGTTCGCCGGCATCCGGGCGGCGGCGCGAGCCGTCATCGTCTGCATTCTGCTCCTCCAGGGCGCAGCGCTGCGCGGCATCGACGCGCCGGCGTTGCACGAGACGTCGGCCGCGCGAGCGGCCGTCGCGCGCACGATTCCCGCGCCGCATCCGCATCCGTGCACGGGCGGCGTTGCGCCGTCATGCACGATCTCAGGCGTCGCGCTCGGCCTGCCCGCGCATGACGGCGGCCGCGTCGCGCCGCCCGAAGCGCGCGTGCCGCCGGCCGTCGCATCCTTTGCCGCGGTCAAGCCGCAATGGCGCGGAGTGCCGCCCGATCGCCCGCCGCGCGTCTGACGCGCCAGGCTCGATCTTTCACATCCCATCCAGAGGTCCGCGCCCGCCGGCGGCGCGGCGGCCGCATCGCGCCGCCGCAGCGGCGACAGCGGGGCCGCTTGAAGAAAGCATCCTCATGTCCATTCGCGAATTCATCTCGAACCTCATGCTCCGGGCCGCCTCGCGCGCGGCCGTCACCTGGAGCCCGCTGCCGATCCGGCTCATCGTCGGCTACGGCTTCATGGCGCACGGCTTCGCCAAGCTCTCGCGCGGCCCCGAGGCCTTCGCCCTCATCCTCGACACGCTCGGCGTGCCGTTGCCGCTGTTGATGTCCTGGGCGACCACCGTGGTCGAGCTCGCCGGCGGCGCCGCCGTGCTGCTCGGCATCGGCATCCCGCTCGTCGCGCCGCCGATGGCGGTCGTGCTGCTGACCGCGTTGTTCACCGTGCACTACCGCTACGGCTTCTTCTCCGTGAAGCTCGCGCATGTCGGCGATGACGGCGTCAGGTTCGGCACGGTCGGCTACGAGATCATCCTTCTCTATCTTGCCGGCCTCGCCGCGCTGGTGATCGGCGGCCCCGGCCGCCTGTCGCTGGAAGCCTGGATCCGCCGCACCGGGCTTTCGCGCGGCGGGTGACCTGTCACATCACGAAACTTGGCCGGCCCGCGACTCTCGCCGCGGTCCGGCGCCGAAATCCCCCTCCCCAGGCACCGCGCAAACTGGCAAGCTTGCCGGCACAACAAGCAGACAAGGGGAGGATGCAATGCGAGTCTTGGGGGCGCTTGCCGCGCTTGCGTTAGTGACGGGCCTTGGCGCGACCGCTGCGCAGGCCGAGGATTTTCCGGCGCGCACTGTCACCGTGATCGTGCCGTTCGCCGCTGGCGGCCCGGCCGACATCACCGGCCGCATCGCCGCCGACATCTTCGCGCGCCATCTCGGGCAATCCTTCGTGGTCGAGAACGTCGGCGGCGCCGGCGGCACCGTCGGCTCGCTGCGCGCCGCGCGCGCCAGGGCCGACGGCTACACGCTGATCTCCGGCCACATGGGCACGCACGCCGCCGCGCCGATGTTCTATCCGAACCTCGGCTACGACCCGGAGAAGGACTTCGAGCCGGTCGGCCTCATCGCCACGCAGCCGGAGCTGCTGGTCGTGCGCAAGGACTTCCCGGCGAACAACCTCAAGGAATTCGCCGAGTACGCCAAGAAGAACGAAGGCAAATTGAACATGGGCCACGCCGGCGTCGGCTCGGTGTCCTATCTCGGCTGCCTGCTGCTCAACTCGGCGATCGGCATCCATCCGACTTTGGTGCCGTTCACCGGCACCGCGCCGGTGATGAACGCGATCCTCGCCGGTAATGTCGACTACGATTGCGATCCGGTGCTCGGGCCGCTGTCGCATGTGCGCGCCGGCACCGCGAAGGCGCTGGCGATCGCCACCAAGAAGCGCACGCCGCTGCTGCCCGACGTGCCGACGTCATATGAGCAAGGCTTCCCGCAGTTCGACTGCGCGCCGTTCTACGCGATCTTCGCACCGAAGGGCACGCCGAAAGCCGTGATCGACAAGCTCGCCGCCGCGCTCGCCAAGGGCCTCGACGAGCCGGCGGTGCAGAAGCGCTTCGCGGATCTGGGCGCCGTCATCGCCGAGCCGAGCGAGCGCGGGCCGGACGCGCTGGCCAAGCGCGTGCACGACGAGATCACGCGGTTGAAGCCGATCGTCGCCGCGGCCAGGGCGAAGCAGTAGACCGACGCTCGAAAACAACGCGCCGCCGCGCCGGTTCGTCCGCGGCCGCGGCGGCGCCCGTCACCTTCCCCCAGTCGCGCTCGGCGCGCGCCCGCGCGCGTGAGAAAGGCGGCGGGGAGGACGCCCCTTTCACCGCACTGACGCGCGCCCCCGCGAGCAGCGGGAAGGTGACGATCGAGATTTCCCAGAGATCCACGGCGAGAAGGCTGCGCACGCGCGTCCTGGGATCGATACGCGCCTTCGCCGCGCGGAAGCCGATCGACAGGCCGTCGACGGCGCCGGCGCGCAGCAGCGACAGGAGCTCGCGCGCGCGCGTCACGTCGGGGATCAGGCGGCCGCGCGCGTAGAGGCCGTGCGCGTCCTCGGTGAGCTCGAGCCAGATGCCGATGGGCTCGGCCGGGTCGTGCTGGAACAGCATCGGCACGCGGCGCGGCCCGCGCACCGAAAGCGAGTCGCGGAAGGCGCCGCGCAGCACCATGTCGCGCGCGGCGTCCAGTTCGCCGAACACGCTGGCGTAACCTTCGACCGTGCCGTCGGGCAGCACTTGCGTCTTCGGCGCGAACACCGAGGCGATGGTGGGGGTGGGAGATGATGCGAGCATGATGCACGTGTCCCGCGCGCGGTGCGGCACCATCAGCGCGTTTACGCGCGTCTTCGACGCGCTGTGGTGCTGCACCGCCGACCCGGGGCCCCGGTTGATCGGTGGTGAAAAGAAAGCGGGGTCCCGGATCAGCGACGCACCGCTTCGCTTGCGCTCGCGCTGCATCGCATCCGGGACACGGGCGGCTACTTCTTCCTTCCCCGCTCCTTCGCCCGGCCCTTGACCGCGCGCGGCGGCGAAGCGCGGCGGCGGGCGGCGCGGTCGAGGTGGTCGAGGAATTCGCGGAACACGTCGAGATGCGTGTCGCGGCGTGACTTGGTTTCGCCGCGCAGCGAGCGCAGCACGGTATGCAGTGTGTCCATCATTTCCCTCCGAAGTGCTCGTTGAAGCGCGCCAGCTCGCGCACGAAATCGTCGAACCGCCGGCTCGCCGCCGCGACCTCGCGCAGCGCGAACCAGGCGAGCGCCGACGCCGACAAGGCCCACATCAGCAGCGCCAGATGCGCGAGATCGCCGCGCTCGGCGAAGACGGCGACCACGTCGTTCATGCGGAGTGCCCAAACAAAAACGCCCGCCGGCGGGACCGGCGGGCGTCAGTGCGCAATCTCGGATCGTCTATTTGCGGCCGGCCTTGGCGCCGGTCATCGCGCCCTTGCTCTCGATCGCCTGCGCGGCCTGGAGATGCTTTTGCAGCGTCGGAATCGTCTCCTCGGCGAACTGCGCCAGCGGCCCTTTCGACTTCGCCTCCTTCTTGTATGCGGCGATGTCCTTCTTGTGGTCGGCGACCGCGTGCCGGGCGAACTGCTTGTCGAACTGCGCGTCCGAGAGCTTGCTCATCTTCTCGAAGGCCGATTTCTGCTTGGCGTTCGGCCCCTGCGGCGGCGTGACGCCCATCTGCTGCGCCTGCTGCTGCGCCTTTTGCAGGTGCTGGCCGTGATCGGCCTGCAGCATCTCGCCGAACTGCTTGACGTCCTGGCTCTGGCCTTTCTGCTGGGCGAGCTTGCCCATTTGCACCTCGGCCATGTCGCCTTGCATCGTCTCGGTCAGGAAATGTGTGTCGGCCTTGCCGGCCTTCTGGTTCATTCCTGAATTGCCGTTCATCGACGATCCCGGCGCCGGCCGCGACATCGTGCTCGAATTCGAATTCTGCGCCTGCGCGGCGGTCATGCCGAGCGTCAGCGCCGCGGCGACGCCGATCGCGAGCATCGGGTTCCTGTTCATGGTTGCTCCTCGTGTTGGCGGGTGAGGCCCCGCTTCGCGCGAGACCCGCCAAGCCAACGGCAGGAACACTCACTCGTTCCGGTTCCCGTCAGGGCGCCGGAACCGTGTCGCCGCCGGCGACCGCGCCGTAGCCGGTCGCGGCGCGCTGCTCGTTGACGGTCAGGAAGGGCGCCTGGCTGACGCGCTGCCACAGCGCCGCGCGGTCGGCGCTCAGCGCCTCGATGCGGTCGGTATCCGCCGCCAGCACGAGATCCGCGCCGAACGACGGCGCCAGCCACTGCGTCAGCGCGGTGGCGATGCGGCCGGCCAGCGGCAACACGGTCTGCCGCCAGAACACGCGGTTCGCCTCTTGATAGTTCGAGTAGGTGTTGTCGCCCGGGATGGCGAGCAGCATCGGCGGCACGCCGAAGGCCAGCGCGATCTCGCGCGCGGCCGCGTGCTTGGCCTCGAGGAAATCCATGTCCTTCGGCGTGAGCGACATCTGCTTCCAGTCGAGCCCGCCCTCGAGCACCAGCGGCCGCCCGGCGTTCGCCGTGCCTTGGTATTGCCGCTCGAGCTCCGCTTTAAGCCGCTCGAACTGCGGCTCCGACAAAGTCGCGCCGCCCTCGCCCTCGTAAACGAGCGCGCCGGACGGCCGCGCCGCGTTGTCGAGCAGCGCCTTGTTCCAGCGCGCGGCGGCGTTGTGCAGGTCGACGGCGGAGGCCGCCGCCTCGAGCGGCGACAGGCCGTAATAATCGTCGAGCGGATTGAAGAGGCTGAGCTGCAGGATCGGCGGCTGCGGCGCCGCCTGGTCGAAGCGCACGGTGTTGCCGCCGACGGTGTACTCGTAAGCCAGCGGCCAGCCGTCCGGCCCCGGCACCACCTTCATGCGGTCTGGCCGCAGCGCGTAGAACTCGCGCACCGTGTCGCCCGGCAGCGCGACCGCCTCGATATAGGCGTTGCCGGCGAGCAGGAGATGCGAGGCGACGGCGTCGAGGAAGGCCGCGCCGTCCTGGCGCGGGTTCGGCCGGCGCACGAGATCAAGGAGCGGATGCGCGCTGCGCTCGGCGTCGCCCTCGTAGAGCACGAAGGTGAGCCCGCCGATCGACTCGGCAATGAGCCGCACCGCGCGATGCACGATCGCGTTCTTCGTGTAGCCCTCGCGCGTCAGCGCCGCGTAGTCGCGCGGCGTCCACCGCGCGCGCCCGCCGCCTTCGAGCGCGACGATCCGCGCCGTGCGCGACGCCTTGCGCTCGGGGGCGCGGAAGAGGGATTTGATGTTACCGATGAATTGCATATCCTCACCTGTGTCCCGGGGCGCGGCGCAGCGCGCGAGCGCACGCTCAAGCGCTGGCGGCGGGAATGGAAATTCGCTTTGATCGAAGCTGACAATCCGAACTGGCACGACCTGAGCCACATGCTCTGACTCGTGGCCCGGGCGCGGTGCGGCACGAAGTGACGCACCGCAGAACCGGGGCCCCGGTTTCTGTCGCTACGGCGTCGTCCAAACGAGCAACCGGGGTCCCGGGTCAGCAGCGCACCGCTTCGCGCTGCGCAGCACCCGGGACACAAGTAACCTCAAATCCCCCTCACCCTCGGCTCCCCCCTCGCCGCGTAACTGAGCGCCGCCAGCGCCCAGACCAGCGCGTCGAGGCGGTCGGGCGAGCGGCCCGACGACAGGCCGTCGAACCCGAAGTCGCACATCTCGTCTTCCAGCGCCGGGAACGCCCCGGCGTGGCGCACCTTGCCCTGCTCGTAGAGCTGCGCCACCGGCTCGGCGCGCGTGAATTTGCCGCGCGTCGCGTGCACGATCGTCACCGGCACCGACGCATCCGCCGCGCGGATCACCGCGCGCACCATGTCGCCGCCGAAATTCGCCTCCGCCACCAGCACGTCCCCCTTGAGCCTGCGCCACAGCGCGATCGCGCGGCTCGCCCAGGCCTGCGGCGTGAGCCCGCCCGCGCTCTCGTCCGCCAGCACATAAAGCGTGCCGTCATCCGCCCTGCCCGCCGCCACGAGGCCGCAGGCGTCCGAGCCCTCGCGAGCCGAGCCCGGCGGATCGACCGCGACCACGATGCGCGTCAGCGCCGGCGCGGCGGCGACGCGGGCCGCTGCGATCGTCGCCCGCGTCCACAGCGCGCCGGTGCGTTCCTCGATGAGCTCGCCGTCGATCTCCTGCCGCCCGAGCTCGGTGCCGCCGTAACGGGCGAGCACCGCCTCGAGAAAGTGCGGCGCCAGGTAATCCGCGTTGGCGCGCGTGCTGGCGTGCGTCACCGCCGTGCGCGGATCGGCGATCAATTTCTTCAGCAGCGGAATCGGCCGCGGCGTGGTCGTGATGACCTGCCGCGGCCGCCTGCCAAGGCGCAGCCCGAATTGCAGCATGTTGAAGGTTGCTTCGGCATGACGCCACTTGGCGAATTCATCGAGCCATGCGGCGGAGAACTGCGGCCCGCGCAGGGCCTCGTAATTTTCCGCCGAGAACAATTGCGCGACCGCGCCGTTGGGCCATTCGAGCCGCCGCCGCGACGACACCCATTCCGGCCCTTTGCGCGGATGATGCACGGCAAGAATGCCGGACACGCCCTCGATCATCACTTCGCGCGTTTCGTGCTCGGTCTCGCCGATCAGCGCGATGCGCGCCTTCGGATCGGCCGCGATACTGCGCACCCATTCCGCGCCGGCGCGCGTTTTGCCCGCGCCGCGCCCGCCGATGACGAGCCACGTCGTCCAGCTTTGTCCGGAATTGGCGCGCGCCGGCGGCCATTGATGCTCGTGGCCGAGCAGGTCGAACAGCGTGAGGCCCTCAATCTGCCGTAGCTCCAGGTCCGCCAGGACCCTCGCTCGAGCGTCGCCGCTCAGCGTCGACCAGTCCTTCAAGCTTTTCCGCAAGCGCGCGGCGAAACTCGTCGGCGTCAAGGGGTATGGAGTCGTCGTCGGGATCATCGTTTCGTTCGTCTCGGGGCGGCCTGAGGAGTGTATGGACTTCGCACAACGCGCGGCCCATGACGGCGAGCGTGCGGGCGTTACGCTCGGCTTCGACCGGGTTGCCCGGCTGGATCACGTCTTGCAGACGCTCGATTGCGGCGATGTGGCGCTTCACCACCGCGAGAAGCTGCGCGGCGAGCGCGAGGCGGTCCACCGGCTCCGGCGGCGCGCCGCCGGCAGGCGGCAAATCGGCCGGAGGCGCCGCCGCCATATCGGCGGCGGGCGGTGACGGCGCGCGGTTTGCGAAATCGGCTGCGGTCAGCGCGCCGTCGATGAGGACGCGGACGAACTCGCCGGTCGCGGAGCGCACGCGCCGCGGCGCCCAGCCGCCCTCTTGCACCCGCTTGTAGAAGGGCGTCTTCGACATGCCGAGCATCGCCGCGATATCGTCGACCGGCGTGAGCGTATGTTCGTAGAGATAGCGCGCTTTCGTCAGCATCTTCGGCGCGGTTTCGATCCTTGCGTTCATGCGTTCCCCCCACAAAAGCAAAACGCGCCGGCTGTGAACCGGCGCGCGCGGCAGTCCAGGCTTCCGCGCAGCCGCGTCAGCCGAAATAGACGAACCAGACGATGGCGAAAGCGACGATCAGCGCGATGACGCTGGCGCCGAGCACGTAGCGGACATTGTGGCCGGTCTCGCCCTGCCGCGCCTCGGTCGGCGTCTCGACGATGCGGTTGTTCTCGACGGTCGGCATGGCGCTGCCTTTCCTCACGTTGCCGGAACAGGAGCAACGCGAAGGCCGGCGGCGCGTTCCGTAGCCCGTAGGGCGGATTAGCGACAGCGTAATCCGCCGCGCGAGGTTGTCGTCATTCCGTCCGGCGATGCGGCGCGTTACGCCTGCGGCTAACGCGCCCTACGGCGCCCGACGATGGGCTCTAGACTCTTCTCTGACCGCCATCGTCCCGGCGCAGCACCGGAGCGTGGGGAGTTTGTAGCGGAGGAGCGTTACGCTGTCAATCGCGTCCTAGGACTTTTTTGTGATATTTTTCGGACCGCCGTCCTCGCCGAGGACCGTATCGCGAAAACCCGCGCCGGCGCCGCGACTTAGCGCGTGTCCTCGGTGTGGCAGGCGTGCGGGCCCTGCTGCCAGATCCAGCCGCATTTGGTGCAGCCGGACACGGCGAGCGCCGCCAAAATCATCACCGGAATCAGAAAAGCTTTCCGCATTTCATCAGCTTAGCGATATAGCGCGGCGAAGGCGAGCGCAAAGACGCGATTTGACGCCGCGCAACGCCGTTTTCGCCGCCGCCGCTAAAATTTTTTTCATGGACACCCCCGCCCTCGCGCCGGCGCTGCGCCGCAGGCTCGGCCTGCCGCTGCTCCTGCTCTACGGCGTCGGCATCACCGTCGGCGCCGGCATCTATGTGCTGATCGGCGCGGTGTCCGGCCATGCGGGCGTCTATGCGCCGTGGGCCTTCGCGCTCGCCGCCGCGGCGATGGCGCTGACCGTCGGCTCCTACGCCGAGCTGGCGACGCGGTTTCCGGTCAGCGCCGGCGAGGCCGCCTATGTGCGCGCGGCGATGCGCTCGCGCCTCGCCTCGACCGCGGTCGGCCTAACGACGCTGATGATCGGCGTCGTCGCCTCGGCAACCGTGTCGCTCGGGGCCGCCGGCTATATCGGCACCTTCGTGGCGCTGCCGCGCGGCGCGATCGCCGCCGCGGTGGTGGTCGCGCTCGGCGCCGTCGCCGCCTGGGGCATTCTGGAATCGGTGCTGATCGCCAGCCTGTTCACCTTGATTGAGGTCGGCGGCCTGCTCCTCGTCATTGCCGCCGGCGTGACCGCCGGCGTGCCGGCCGCGGCGGTGCTCGTGACGCCGCCGCCGCTCGAGGCCGCGGCGCTGTCCGGCATCGGCTATGCCGCGCTGCTCGCTTTCTTCGCCTTCATCGGTTTCGAGGACCTCGCCAATGTCGTCGAGGAGGCGAAGATGCCGCATCGCGACATCCCGCGCGCGATGGTGCTAACGCTCGTCATCTCGACGCTGCTCTATCTCGCGGTGGCGGCGATCGCCGTCGCCGCCGTGCCGCCGGCCGAACTCGCCGCGGCCCCGGCGCCGCTCGCGCTCGTCATGCAGCGGCTGACCGGCGCCAGCCCCCTCGTCATCAGCCTGATCGCCATCGTCGCGACGCTCAACACCATCCTGGCGCAGGTGAGCATGGCCGCGCGCGTGATTTATGGAATGGCCAGGCAGAACGACCTGCCGGGCGTGTTCGCGCATGTGCACGGCAGGACCGGCACGCCGCTGCTGGCGACGGCGCTGGTCGTCGCGGCAACGGTCGCGCTCGCGCTCACGGTGCCGTTCGAGCGGCTCGCCGAAGGCACCTCGCTCGCCACGCTCGCCGTGTTCGCGGCGGTCAACCTGTCGCTGCTGCGCCTGCGCGCGCGCGGCGAGCGCTCGCCGCATCCGCATGTGCGGGTCCCCGTCTGGGTTCCGGCGGCGGGGTTCGCGAGCTGCCTGGCGATGATCGCGGCGGCGCTGCTGGCGTGAGCGGCCTAGAACTCCTTCGCCGGCGCGCGCGGCGGGGCGGACGCGGCCGGCCCCTGCGCCACCTGCACCGGCCGCGGCTTCAAATCGAAACCGAGCACGAACACGATCGCGTCTTTGGCGTCGGTGACGCTCATGCTCCAGGCCGACAGGTCGCGGATCGCCGGCTCCGACATCGCCGCCTTGAGCTCGCGCACCTGCGCGGTCGCGTGCGCCCTGGCGGCGCGCAGGCCGGCAAGCTCCTGGCCCTTGTCGTCGCTGAACTGACGTTCGCCGTCGGAGAAGTGAAAGAAAAAACGCGGCACCGGTGTCGCCTTCAGGAGGTCGTGTCCCTTAGCCTTGCCGCGTGACAACACCGTGGCGGAAATCCGGGCATTGCGCGGCAGCCGCAGCCTACCCGGCGCGCGCGTGCAGTTTCACCAGCCTTTCGCAATGACGTTTAACAACGCCATAACGGCGCCCGCTCGCCGGACCCGCGCGAATACCGCCTTCTGGTGCCTGAGTAGGGTCCGGTTGCGAGCGCGCCGGAGCGCCACGCGGTATCACACCGCCGCGCCGCCGCCGCCGTCGAACTTGCGCCGCGCCGCCTCCATGGCGATGCGGTTGGCGCGCGCCCAGGCGCTCAAGCCGTTCACCGGCTCGAGCAGCGAGCGGCCGAGCCGCGTCAGCTCGTAGTCGACGCGCGGCGGGATGGTCGGGAACACCGTGCGCGTGACGAGGCCGTCGCGTTCCAGCGCGCGCAAGGTGAGCGTCAGCATCCGCTGCGAGATGGTGCCGAGCGCGCGGCGCAATTCGTTGAAGCGCTTCGGCCCGCCCCCGAGCGTCTCGACCACCAGCACCGTCCACTTGTCGCCGACGCGCGAGAGCACTTCGCTGATCGCCTGGCAGTCGCCGGTCTCAAGCGGTTTACCGGGTATACGCGGTGTGCCTTCTTGCGGTTTTCGTCTGGTCATCTATTTAGCCTCGGTATCGATAAGTTACTAAGGAAATAGAGGTTCCTATGGCAAAACTCAAGCTCGGCGTCATCGTCGGTTCCAACCGCCGCGAGAGCATCAACCGCAAGCTGGCGGAGGCGCTGGTCAAGCTGGGCGCGGACGCGTTCGACGCCAATTTCATCCAGATCGACGACCTGCCGATGTTCAACCAGGACAACGAGCAGCCGGCGCCGTCGGTGGTCGCGCGCTTCAAGAGCGAGGTCGCCGGTTCCGACGCGCTGCTCTTCGTCACGCCGGAGCACAGCCGCTCGATCCCCGCCGTGCTGAAGAACGCCATCGACTGGGGCGGGCGGCCCTACGGCACCAGCGTCTGGCCGGGCAAGCCGGCCGCCATCATCGGCGCCTCGCCCGGCGCGATCTCGACCGCGGTGGCGCAGAGCCATCTGCGGTCCGTGCTCGGCAGCTTCTCCGGCCTGCATGTCGTCGGCGGCGAGGCCTACATCCAGTTCAAGCCGGAGATGATCGACGGCGACGCGAACGTGCCGGACGAGACCGTGCGCGGCTTCCTGAAAGCCTTCGTCGGCCGCTTCGCCGATTTCGCCACCCGCCTCGCGCCGCGCGAAAAGCAGGCGGCGGCGTAAACCCGCAAAGGCAAAGACCAAAGGCAAAAGACAATGTCCATCCGCCCCGTCAAGCGCATCGTCACGTCGAAGCCGGCGATCGAGGGCGCCGGCGTCAAATTGCGCCGCGCCTTCGGTTTCGGCGAGACGAGCGAGACCGATCCGTTCCTGCTGTTCGACGACTTCCGCAACGAGCGCCCGGAGGACTACCTCGCCGGCTTCCCCTGGCATCCCCATCGCGGCATCGAGACGATCACCTACACCCTCGCCGGCACCGTCACCCACGGCGATTCGCTTGGAAACCGCGGCACGTTGCGCGCCGGCGACGTGCAGTGGATGACCGCCGGCCGCGGCATCATGCACCAGGAAATGCCGCAAGGTGACGCGCAAGGCCGCATGCACGGATTCCAATTGTGGGCGAACCTTCCGTCGTCACTGAAGATGACCGCGCCCCGCTATCAGGACGTCGAGTCGTCGGCAATCCCCGAGGTCGTCGACGACGACGGCACGCGCGTGCGCGTCGTCTGCGGCGAGTTCTGGGGCAAGAAAGGCCCGATCGACGGCGTCGCCGCCGATCCGCGCTACCTCGACGTGTTCGTGCCAGCGGGCGTGCGCAAGACGCTCCCCGTCGAGGTCGAGCGCCACGCCTTCGCTTACGTGTTCGAGGGCGACGGGAAATTCGCCTATGCCTCGAAACCGCTCGGCGTGCTCTCGGAAAAGCAGATCGGCGGCGAGGAGATCCTGTTTCGCGAGCCGGCGGGCGACCGCTCGCTCGTCGTGTTCGACCGCGGCGACGAGGTCACCGTGCAGGCCGGCGAGCGCGGCGTGCGCATCCTGCTCGTCTCCGGCAAGCCGATCAAGGAGCCGGTCGCCTGGTACGGGCCGATCGTCATGAACTCGCAGGCCGAATTGCAACAGGCGGTCACAGAATTGCGCAACGGCACCTTCATCAAGCAGTAGCGCCGCCGAACATTCCAGCAATTTCGAGCAAGCGGCGCGCGAGCGGCAATCCCATCTTCCGATCACTGGCGACGGACACCGCCGCTCGGTGGCGCAACAACAAGCCGCCGAACCGATTGAAGGATGAGGATACCGAGTCATGAAGACTTTCATTTCACGCCCGGCCTTGGCCGCTTTTCTCGCCACCTCGCTGAGCGCCGGCGCTGCTGTGCTGAGCCCCGGAGCCGCGCACGCGCAGGTCTCGCCCGCGGACCCGAACTACAGCTACGACACGCGCGGCCACACGACGCCTTGGCACGGCGGCTATGCCGCCGCATCTCAGGCCTACGCGCAGGGCGCGCTGAACGCCCGCGCCTCGGCGGTCGCCGCGGAGCGCGGCCAGGATCCGGACCCGAATGTGCGGCTGCAACTGCTCCGCAGCCAGGGCCTGTCCGACCGCTGAACGACACGCAGCGTTTGTGCTCTCGAGCCCCGGCCGCAAGGCCGGGGCTCTTTCTTTGCTTCCCGGATCGGAAAAAACGGGATTCCCATGGAACCCGGATCAGCCTCTGCGCATTCTATGTCGAATGACCTGTCGGGGCTGTGGGGTATGCGCCAGGGGCGCGACGACTTCGTCGAAAAACCGATTATCGGCGGCGGCGTATCCGGCGCGATGCGCGGCCGCATCGAGTCCTTCGATTGGGCGGCGACACCGCTCGGCCCTCGCGCTGCATGGGCGCCCTGCCTCAAGCTTACCGTCGATTTGATCCTCCTCTCCGGCTTTCCCATGGCGGTGCGCTGGGGGCCGGACCTCATCATGATCTACAACGATGCCTATGCGCCCCTGCTCGGCGGCAAGCATCCTGCCGCCCTCGGGCGGCCGACGCGGGAGACATGGGCCGAAATCTGGGACGAGCTCGGCCCGCTGAGCGAGTCGATCCTGCGCGGCGAGCGCGACAGTTTCTTCGCAATCGATCATCCCTGGCTGATCCAGCGCTACGGCATTGCCGAGGAAGCGCGCTTCACCATCAGCTACAGCCCGATCCCGGACCCCCTCGCGCCCAACGGCATCGGCGGCCTGCTCACCACCGTGTTCGAGACCACCGAGCGCGTGCGCGGCGAAAAGCAGTTGCGCCGCCTCACCGACCAGCTCGAGAGCGAGGTCGCGCTGCGCACGCGAGAGCGCGATCGCGTATGGCAGGTGTCGGAGGATCTGCTCGGCGTCACCACCTTCGCCGGCCACTTCGTCAGCGTGAATCCGGCCTGGACCCGGCTGCTCGGCTGGGGCGAAGGCGAGATCAAGACGATGCATGTCGACGAGCTGCGCCATCCGGAGGATGCGCCCGCGGCCCGCGCCGCGCGCGCCGCGCTCGCGCGCGGAGCGCAGACCGTGCGCGTGGAGAACCGCTTCCGCCATCGCGACGGCTCCTGGCGTTGGCTGAACTGGACCATGACGACGGATGAGGGCCTCATCTATATTGCCGGGCGCCACGTCACCGCCGAGAAGGAAGCAGCCGAAGCGCTGCGCACGAGCGAGCAGCAGCTTCGCGCGCTGTTCTCCGGCGTCGTCGACTACGCGATCTTCATGCTCGACGCGAACGGCATTGTCTCGAGCTGGAACGCCGGCGCCGAACGCATCAAGGGCTACGCCGCCGACGAAGTCGTCGGCCGTCATTTTTCCATGTTCTACACGCCGGAGGACCGTGCCGCCGGCCGACCGGACTATGCGCTGGCGACCGCCGCCGCGGCCGGCAAGTTCGAATCGGAAGGCCGCCGCGTGCGCAAGGACGGCTCCGTGTTCTGGGCCAACGTCGTCCTCGATGCGCTGCGCGGCGACAATGGCGAAATCGTCGGCTTCGCCAAGGTCACGCGCGACATCACGGAGCGGCGCGAGGCGCAGGCCGCGCTCGAGCACGCGCAGCAACAGCTCGCGCAGGCGCAGAAGCTCGAGGCGCTCGGGCAATTGACGGGCGGCGTCGCCCATGACTTCAACAATCTCCTGATGATCGTCAGCGGCCAGACGCAGATGCTGCTGCGGCGCGTCCACGATCCGAAGGACGCGCGCGCGCTGGAAGCGATCCAGGCCGCCACCGCGCGCGGCGAGACCCTGACGCGGCAATTGCTCACCTTCGCCCGCCGCCAGCCGCTCAATCCAAAGACGGTCGATCCGGCCGCGACGATCACCGCCTTCCGCGACGTGCTGGCGAGCTCGGCGCGCGGCAATATCGAGTTGCGCATCGACATCCCGAAAGACATCTGGCCGATCTCGGTCGACGTGTCGGAATTCGAACTGGCGCTGGTCAATCTCGCGGTCAATGCGCGCGATGCCATGCCTGACGGCGGCACGCTCACCGTTGCCGGCGTCAACCGCACGCTCCGCGGCGAGGAGACGGCGGAGCATCTGTCCGGCGACTTCGTCGCCCTCAGCCTCGCCGATACCGGCAGCGGCATCCCGCCCGAGCTGATCGGCAAGGTGTTCGAGCCCTTCTTCACGACCAAAAGCGATGGCAAGGGCACAGGACTGGGGTTGTCGCAGGCTTACGGCTTCGCCCGGCAATCCGGCGGCACCATCACGCTCGACAGCACGGTCGGCCGCGGCACCACGATCACTCTCTATCTTCCCCGCGCCGCCGAGCCGGCCACGCCCGCCGCAACCGCCGTCGCCCGGGCGGTGGACGCCGCCGGTCACGGCGAGACGATCCTCGTCATCGAGGACAATCCCGAGGTGAGGACGGTCGCCGTATCCTTGCTCGAGCAACTCCACTACCGCGTCACCGCGGTCGACAGCGCGCGCGCCGCGCTCGATCTTGTTGCGCGCGGCGAGCACGTCGATCTCGTTTTCAGCGACGTCATGCTGCCCGGCGAGATGGACGGCCTCGCGCTCGCGCGCACGCTGCGGCGCGAGCGGCCCGAAATGCCGGTCCTGCTGACGAGCGGCTACGCGCGCGTGCTTACCGAGGCGCATCCCTTCCCGATTCTGCGTAAGCCGTACCAGATGGCGGCGCTCGCCGAGGCGCTGCGCAAGACGCTTCGCCCGGCGGCGGCCTGAACACGCCGCGCTCACGCTTTCTTTATCTCTGCGGGGCCGCATTCGCGCGCCGCCGCCCCCCGCAATCGGAATAAACAACGGCACCTCCCGATCATGTTCGACGACAGCCACGACGGCTGATCGACAACAACGATCATGGAGATGAAGAAATGAAGAAGCTGATCATCGCGCTCGCCGCGGCCGCTACCCTCGCCTCGCCGGCGCTGGCGCACTCGGGCCACATGAAGCGCGCGGGCAACGACCTGCGCGGCATCCAGGCGCAGGCCATGCCGGCGAACGACGGCAACGCCGTCTACGCCAACGGCCAGTACCTCGGCAGCGATCCGGATCCGCAGATGCGCCTGCAGCTCCTGCGCAGCGAAGGCCTCTGGGACCGCTAACCGCACCCGCAACGGGTCCCGGCCGCAAGCCGGGACCCCGCGCGTTTCGGTGTCCGTTCAATTGCGATCGCGGCGGAAATCGCTCGGAGACGCGCCGGTGACGCGGCGGAACGTCGCCGAGAACGAGCTGGTCTCGGCAAAGCCGAGCGAGCGCGCAATGCCGGTGACCGAGTTCGACGGATCGGCGAGCAGGCCCTTTGCACGCTCGATGCGGCGGCCGACGTGATAGCGGTGCGGCGGTACGCCAAAGCTCTGCTTGAAGGCGCGGGCAAAATGATAGGGGCTGAGCCGCACCAGTTGCGCCAGCTCGGTAAGCCGCAACGCCTCCGACAAATTGGCCTCGATGTGATCGGCCACCGTGCGCTGCTGCCAGCCGCTAAGACCGCCGCGCAGGATGCTCACGCGCGGCGCCTCGCTCGAGCGGACGATCTCGTGCGCCAGCAAGGCGCCGAGCGTCTCGCCGTCCTGCGCAGGGCCGGCGCAGCACGCGCCTTTGAGCCGCGCGGCCGCGCGCCAGATGTCGCTGTCCTTGAAGAACAATCGCGGCTTGAGCGCGGCGCGGCCGAGCGCCTCGCGCTCGAACAGCGGTCCGTCCGGGTCGATATAGAAGCACGTGACCTGCATCGGCACGCGCGGCATGGCCCAGCCGTGGAAGCGGCGCCCTGCCGGCACGAATGTCAGGCGTCCGGTGAACGTCCGCCTGCTGGATTTCGGCAGGCCTTCGATCAGGCTCTCGCCCGCGCTGCGCTCGGCGCGCTCCGCCGCCATCAGAAGATGCCACGACGCATGGAAGCGGCACTTGAACGGCGCCTGCCCGCTCGCGGCGACGGTTTCGACGTGAAGGCCGGGCCATGCGCAGCCGCGCCGCGCCACGATTGCGGCGGGTTCGATATCGACGTGAGGGGGATTGAACGAAAGTAGAGGCGACGCCGCGGGCGAAGCGGAAAGCTGCATGCGAAAAGTCCCTGTGGCTCCTCCCCCCTTCGCGCTTCCACCCTGGCCGGATTCCTGTCGATGCGTGACGGGCACCGCGCCGGCTTCGCCGCTATATCGGCCGACGCCGATGCACGCGCAAGTCACCCGCGCGTGAAAACGGAGTTACCGCATGACCGCAGCGCATGCGAGCCCCGCGCATGAATGGCGCGCCGAGAAGCCCAAGGCGAAATCGAATGCAGCAATTTCGAGCAAGCCGGGGCCGCGCCGCGACACCATGTCTCGCCTCGTGGCGGCAATGACCGCCGCAACGAATGAAACGGAGACATGACATGAAGAAGCTCGTTCTCGGCGCCGCGCTGGCGCTCATCGCCGCCTCGCCGGCTCTCGCGCAGGGCGGCCATCACCGCGCCACGCGCCTCGACAATGTCCGCGCGCAGGCGATGCCGGCGCTCGACAACGGCGCCGTCATCGTCGACGGCCGCTACGCTGGCACCGATCCGGATGCGAATGTGCGGCTGCAGCTGCAGAAGGACCTGCCGTCGATCCTCGACCGCTAGGTCACGGCGGCTTAAATCAAGACCCCGGCCGCACTGGCCGGGGTTTTTTTTTAATGGACGACGGCGCCCTCCGGCGGCGGCGGCGGACCTTTCAGCGGACGCTCCTCCAGCACGATGAGGAAGACGAGACCGAGGCACAGCACCAGCGCGCAGGCGGCGAACACGTAGCGAAACGCCGTGACGAGCACGTCGGCGGAAGCCCCGCGCGCCAGAGTCTCGACCGCGCTGCCGGCTTCGCCGCCGAGATGGCCGAGCACGATGGCGCCGAGCACCGCGACGATCAGCGCCGAGAACAGCGCGCGGAAGAAATTGGCGGCGCCGGTGGCGATGCCCATCTGCGTGCGCACCACCGCGTTCTGCATGCACACGGTCGAGACCGGGAACACGCAGCCGAGCCCCGAGCCGACCACGAACAGCAGCGTCAGCACCGCCCACAGCGGCAGTCTGGCCGGAAACGCCGAGAGCACCACCAGCGACGCGATGGCGACGGCGATGCCGATGAGCGGCACGCGCTTGTAATGCTCGAGGAAGGTCATCAGCCGGCCGGTGATCGTCGACCACAAGACGGTCGCGGCCATCAGCGGGATCAGCGCGATGCCGGACTGGCTCGCCGAAAGATCCAGCACCACCTCGAAATAGAGCGGCACGTAGATGGTCATGCCGACCAGCGCGCCCATGTTGCAGGCGCCGGCCAGCGCCGCCGAGCGCACCACCGGATTACCGAGCACGGCGAGCGGCAAGAACGGCTCGGCCGCGCGCATGAGCCGCCAGGCGAACAGCAGCCACAGCGCAAGCGACGCCGCGATCAGCGCCAGGATCGGCGCCGAGAACCAGCCATAGTCGCGCCCGCCCCACGACAGCGTCAGCAACAGCGCCACCGACGCCGCCATCATCAACAGTGCGCCGGCGACGTCGAGCGAATGCTTGCGCGGGTGATAGGGCACGAGGCGCAGCGCGTTCCACGTCATCGCCAAAGCGGCGACGCCGAGCGGCAGGTTGATCCAGAAGATCAGCGACCAGTCGAGCTTCTCGGTCAGGAAGCCGCCGAGCACCGGCCCGCCGACCGAGGAGGTGGCGAACACCGCGCCGATATAGCCCTGATAGCGGCCGCGCTCGCGCGGGGAGACGACATCGGCGATGATGGTCTGCGCCAGCGCCATCAGCCCGCCGCCGCCGAGGCCCTGCAACGCGCGGCCGAGCACCAGCGCCGTCATCGACGGCGCCAGCGCGCAGGCGATCGAGCCAGCGACGAACAGCCCGATCGCGATCATCATCATGACGCGGCGGCCGTGGATGTCGGACAGCTTGCCGTAGAGCGGCGTCACCGTCGTGCCGGTCAGGAGATAGGCCGTCACCACCCAGGACAATTCGGCGAGGTTGCCGAAGTGCAGGCCGATGGTCGGCAGCGCGGTGGCGACGATGGTCTGGTCGAGCGCGCCGAGAAACATCGCCAGCATGATGCCGATGACGATGGTGCGAATCTCCGCATGGGCCAGCGCCGGATGCTCCTCGTGCGCGGGCGCGGCTGGCGCGGCATGCGGGCGAGATCGGGTGGGCGCGGACGTCGGCATAAATGCAAAATAACCGGGTTGAAGGCTCCGAGCCGGAGCAACGGCTCAATGCCGCAGCCGTTCCCGTTAGGCAAGGAGCGGCAGCGGGCAGCGGCCATGCGCGGATCGGGTCAGCCGGCGTTATTTCTTCTTGCCGCGCGCGCCTTTCGGCCACTTGCCCGGCCAGGCGACGATGTATTGCTCGAGCTTCTCGTCCGGCACGTCGTCTTCGCTGGCGGCGACGCGGCCGCGCACCGACACGCCGGCCTGATGCACGGTCTCGGGATCGCCGGAGACCAGCGGATGCCACCAGGCGAGGTCCTGCCCGTTGGCGACGAGCCGGTAGCCGCAGGTCGGCGGCAGCCAGGCGAGCCGCTTGACGTTGCGCCAGGTGAGCCGCACGCAGTCCGGCACTTTTTTCTGGCGGTGGGCGTAGTCCTTGCAGCGGCAGGTGTCGCCGTCGAGCAGCGTGCAGCCGACGTCGGTGAACACGGTCTCGTGGGTGTCGTCGTCGAGGAGCTTGTTCAGGCAGCAACGGCCGCAGCCGTCGCACAGGCTCTCCCATTCCGCCGAGGTCATCTCGGAGAGCTTCTTGCGCTTCCAGAAGGGGGCCGTCTCGTCCGCCATCCGCGCCTTGTGCCGGGAGACGGGGGGAGAAGCAACCCGGATGCGTCGACCCTGCCCCGCCGGGTCGGCGCCCGCCTTCCTTCACCCTCCCCCTTGCGGGGAGGGTCGGCGCCGTCAGGCGCCGGTGGGGGGGAGTTAAACGCCTCGCTACCGCCTGTCGGCATCGTAGAGATACGGCTGAAATCCGATAAAGCTGTCCTTCACGCGCTCGAGCGCGCCCAGCTCGGCCGCCGCATCGTCGAGCGTGTGGTACTTCAACTCCAACAGGCTGCCGAGCTTGTCCTGATCAAGTTCCTCGACGCCCTGGCTCACATATTGCGCCAGTACGAAGTCGAGAAACAACTTCAGCTTGCCGTCATACTTGGCGAAAATCTTGCTCCTGGCATCGAGCGTCCACGAATTGTGACTGTCCTTGAATTTCGCCTGCAGTGCGACGAAGTCCTTCAGGTCTTCGTCGTTGAGCGGGTTGGTCTTGCCGAGGTTACGGCCAACATCAGGCTTATAGAACCACACTTTGCGTGTCGGCGCGCCTTTCTCGAAGAACAACACGACTGTCTTGACACCCGATCCTTGGAACGAGCCGCTGGGGACATCGAGAACCGTGTGCAAGTTGCAGGACTCCAGCAACTCCTTGCGCAGCGTAACCGAGGCGTTGTCGGTGTTGGATAAGAAGGTGTTCTTGATCACCATTGCAGCGCGGCCACCGGCCTTCAGCGACTTGATAAAATGCTGGAGGAAGAGATACGCGGTTTCGCCTGTCCGGATCGGGAAGTTCTGCTGGATCTCCGGCCGCTCCTTACCGCCGAAGGGCGGATTGGCCAGCACCACGTCGAAGCGGTCCTTCTCCTGAATGTCGACGATCTTCTCGCCGAGCGTATTGGTATGGACGATGTTCGGCGCCTCGATGCCGTGCAGGATCATGTTCATGATGCCGATGACGTAAGCGAGGCTCTTCTTCTCCTTGCCGTAGAAGGTCTTCTCCTGAAGCGTCCGGCGCGCCTTGGTCGAAGTCGCCTGCGGCAGCATGTAGTCGTAGGCTTCGCACAGGAAGCCGGCCGAGCCGCAGGCACCGTCATAGATGCGCTCGCCGATCTGCGGATCGACGACCTTGATCATGGCGCGGATCAGCGGGCGCGGCGTGTAATATTCGCCACCATTGCGGCCCGCATTGCCCATGTTGCGGAGCTTGCCCTCGTAGAGCTCGGACAATTCGTGCTTCTCCGCCTGCGTGTTGAAGCGGAGCTGGTCGATCAGCTCCAGCGCGTCGCGCAGCGAATAGCCGCCCTGAAATCGGTTTTTGATCTCGCCGAAAATCTCGCCGATCTTGTATTCGATCGTGTCCGGCCCCTCGGCGCGGGTGCGGAATCCCTTCAAATAAGGGAAGAGATCGTCGTCGACGTACTCGATCAGGTCCGGACCGCTCTTCGCCTTGTCGTGATCGAAGGAGCCGTCCTTCTTCTTCGGCGCGGCCCACACGGACCAGCGATGGCCCTTGTCGATGATCGCCTGATACGGCTTGCCGTCGAGGAGCGCCCGCTTCTCGTTCGCCCTTTCGAGGTCGTCGAGATACTTCAGGAACAGCATCCACGACGTCTGCTCGGTGTAGTCGAGCTCGGTGGCGCAGCCGGCCTCCTTCCAGAGGACGTCATCGATGTTTTTGAATGTCTGTTCGAACACGCGGCAATTCCCCCACAACCCTGAAGGGATTTTGTAGCAGCCGAGCCTCACAGACCAAAGACTTACGTGGCTACCGGGCTGCCCCCGCCGTTCTGGGGAAGGGTAAAGGAGCGCCCCCGCCCCTTTTCCCGCCCCATTTCCCATTCACCTTCCCCCAAGGTGCGCCGCCGCCGCCATTCCGGCCGCGGCCGGCTTGCGCTACATTGCGGCCTCGGGCCCGGCCTCACCCCGCCGGCCGAACCCTAACCCGTTGATAATACGAGCAAAGCCTTGCGCGACCTGTTTCCCGAGGACTGGCGGCCGAACCTGCGCAAGCTGTTCCTCGGCCTCGATTCCTGGGTCGACTTCTCGCTGTTCCGCTCGGCGCGTGAAATGCGCGAGCGCTACGAGCGCTTCTCCACCTTCATGGACCGCTTCCACGTCGCGGGCCTGCGGCGGGCGCTGACCGAGCTCACCTCGGAGGCCGCCACCCTCGGCACGCTCGGCGCCGTGCTGATGCTCGCGCTCGCCATGCCCGCCTTCCGCATGACCTCCGACGACGACTGGCTCAAGAAGTCCGAGCTCGCCGTCACCTTCCTCGACCGCTACGGCAACGAGGTCGGCCAGCGCGGCGTGCGCCACAACGATTCGATCCCGCTCGACGAGTTCCCCGACAACCTGATCAAGGCGGTGCTGGCCACCGAAGATCGCCGCTTCTACGACCATTTCGGCGTCGACCTGTCCGGCACCGTGCGCGCGCTGGTGACCAACGCGCGCGCCGGCGGCGTCGTGCAGGGCGGCTCGACGCTGACGCAGCAGCTCGCCAAGAACCTGTTTCTGTCGAACGAGCGCACCATCGACCGCAAGATCAAGGAAGCGTTCCTCGCCATGTGGCTCGAGGCGCGGCTGACCAAGAACGAGATCCTGAAACTTTATCTCGACCGCGCCTATATGGGCGGCGGCGCCTTCGGCGTCGACGCGGCGGCGCAGTATTACTTCAACAAGTCGGCGCGCGACGTCGACCTGTCGGAGGCGGCGATGCTGGCCGGCCTGTTCAAGGCGCCGACCAAG
>Ga0134125_10000811_pt1 | contig 40592 bp, 40 predicted proteins | sample KB31751_FD_96464 | JGI IMG/M metagenome (GOLD analysis project Ga0134125, IMG submission 96464) | Terrestrial soil microbial communities with excess Nitrogen fertilizer from Kellogg Biological Station, Michigan, USA - KB3-175-1 | ecosystem: Environmental > Terrestrial > Soil > Unclassified ...
CGAAGCGCAGAAAGCCGAAGAACAGGACGGGGCTCAGCGCCGCCGCCGCCAGGCAGACGGCCGGCGCGACACGGCGCCAGCGATCCCATTGCCAGCCGCGCTCGGCGGCGAAATCGCGCGCGAACAGCACCAGGCTCAGCATCAGCAGCGGCGCCAGATGCGTGTTGTAGCGGAAATAGGAGTGCGCGGCCGCGCCGCCATCGGGCCCGAAATGCGCGATGTAGGTGAAGAAGACCGCACCGTTATAGAGCAGCGTCACGCCGGCGAAGATGGCGCCGAGCCGTGCGGTGCGGTCGAGTCCGTGGCGGCGCCAGTGGCGGGCAAGCCCGGCCAGCGCGAGGAGGACGGCGAGGAAGAAATAGGCTTTCTCCACCATGTCCGCAGCCATGCTGCGCAGGATCTCGGGAATGAGCGCGAACTGCCATTGCCGGAACGGCAGGAGCTTCAGCTCGCCGACCGCGAAATGGTCGAGCACATACCAGCGCCAGGCGCCGTAGAGGATGGCTGCCGGCAACGCCGCCAGCAGCAGCAGCGCCACGGCGCGCCGGCGCGCGGGGTGCCGCTCGAGCAGCGCCACTACGAGCGAAGAGGCGACGAGCCCGGCGGCCAGCGCCACGCTGTCCTGCTTGATATTGACCAGCGCGGCCAGCGCCAGCGCCAGCGCGATGAGCGCGTCCTTCGCCGGCCGCCCGCCGGCGAGCCGCTCGAGCGCCAGCGTCGCGAACCAGCCGGCAAACGCGGTGGTGACCGCGACGGAGGGCTCGCTGTAGGCGGAGAAATGATAGCGCGGCACGAAGCCGGGATTGATCAGCGTGGCGAGCAGCAGCCCGAGCGCAGCCGCCCCCCAGGAGGGAACCGCGGCGGGCCGGTCCTCGCCGCGCGTGGCGAGCCGCGCCAGCAGCAGGGCGAGAGCGAGCTGTAGCATGATGTTGAAGCCGATCATCGCGTTGAGCGCGAGCCGGCGCGCCAGCAGCGAGACGATGTAGCCGGCGAGCTGCACGTCGTAGGGAGCGCCCGGCAGGAAGGAGTAGGCGGGAAGCCTGTTATCGGCGGGGAAAGCGCCGTGATCCCAGAGATAGGCGGCGTTCGGCAGCAGGTTCAGGAAGGTGTCGGGCAGGCTCGGCCGCGCGCTCGCCATCACCGCGAGAAGCGGCAGGCTGACGATCAGCATGCGGCCCATGGCGCGCCAATCGCCGCCGCCCAGCGCGCTCCGCGGCAGCAGCAAGCCGCCCGCACCCAGCAGCATGACGAGCACGGCCGGCACGACGAGCGATGCAGGAGTGGCGACGCCCCACAACGTCAGGACGAGGCAAGCGGCGCCCCACCCCATGACCAGCGCCGCCTCGGGCGCGGCGCGGCTCGCGGCGAGCAGCCGCCCGCCGCCGATGAACAGCAGCGTCGTCACGAGCACGCCCGCCCATCCGGCAAGCTCGCCCCAGCTGGGAATCAATAGCTCCATCACTCGCCGCGAAAGGTGGGCGCCGCAGCGGGCGCCGGTCTATCGGGCGGGGTTGCGGTCGTCAAGCGTGCTTTTCCCGCCGGCGATGCCGAGGAGCGCAAAGCGCGGCGCCGCGAATTGCGGAACCAGCAGGGCGGTGGACGGAACCGTGAACGGGGCGCGGCTCACAAAGACGATGCGGTCGTAGCGTCTGAGCGCGGCGCGCTCCGCGGCGTCAAGCGGAGGGCCGCCGCCGAGAAAAGCCGACCACAGCCGTTCCGGCGGCAGGCGGTCGGCGAGCCACCGATATGGGGGGGCGAGCGCCACGGGCTGCTGCGTCGGAAAGGCGAAGAGCGTCGGCACGAAGGCGTCGCGCCCGGCGATGGCAAGGGTCGGGAAATGCACCAGCGGCGTCGGCTGCGAATTGAGCGCCTCGGGCGGAAAGGCGACGGCAAGGCGGCTGCCGCGCGGCAGTCGCTCGAGCTGAGGCAAGAGCCGCGCATAGACGCGGTCGCTTGCTTCCCAGCTGGCGCTCACCAGGCCGATGCGCGCCAAGTACATGAGAAGCGCCGCTCCCAGGAAGAAAGCACGCGGCTTCGGGAGAGGCGCCGCCCAGCGACTCGATGCGATCAGCACCAGGCCGAGCATCACCGGGATGCGGTGATCGGCGCCGGAAGCGGTGGCGAGCTGGGTCGGCATGGCGAGATAGGTCAGTGCGAGGGCGGCCAGCGGGCCGGCCATGGAAGGCTCGAGCCGCAGCCAGCGCCGCCAGAAGCCGAAGAGCAGGGCGAGCAGGGCGAGCACAAAGCAGGCGACATCGAAGGGACGATGGTAATTGTCGAACAGGCTGAAAAGCAGGTCGATCTTGCGCAGCGGGTTGCCATAGGCGATCGCGCCGCCGGCGCTTCCCGGCGTCAGCAGCAGCAGGATGGCGAGCGCCGGCAAGAATGGCAGGCCGGCCACGAGCAGCTCTTTCAGCGCCGCCCCGGGCGCGCCGCGCCGGCGCCAGGCGAGGCCGGCGGCATGGCCCATGACCAGCACGCCATAGAGCCCGCAAGCCATCAGGTGCGCGAAGAACAGGACGAGCGCCATCAGGGCGCCGATGCCGATGCGCAACAGGGCGGAGGCCTGTCGGCGCGCCAGCACGATCCAGAGCGCCAGCGCGAAGAGCCCGAGGCCGAGGCCGAAGAGATAGTTGAGAAAGCCCCAGAGCAGCTCCCGGCTGTAGAGCAGCAGGAAGGCAAGGCAGGGCCAGGCCGACCAGCTGCCGAAGAGCACGCGGTGAAGCGCTGCGGTGCCGCCCGCAAGCAGCAGCAGCGTGAGCAGCACGAACAGCTTTCCCGCCCAGGCCAGCGGCATCAGCTGCGCCAAAGGCGGCACGAGAAGATCCATGGCAAGGTTGGGCAGCGGCCGCCAGGCGATCTCGTAGTAGCGTTGAAGCCACTCGGAATGCGCCAGCGCGGCCAGCACGTGCATGCGTGCGAGATGATTGGGATAGTCGAACAGCGGCAAGGTGTCGCAGAGCAGCACCGGCAGCGCCGCCACGGCAAAGAGGCCGGCGAACACCAGCGCGAATCGGCGAAATCCGAGATGCGCCGGATCCGCAGCTTTCATCATCCTGTTCGCGCGCCCTTTCCGCCCGCCCGTCGGGCCGGCAGAGTTCCACGCCCGCCCGGCCACCGCAAGCGCATGATCGACAACGAAGTTCGTTCCATCTTCGCCCTATCCTCCGCCGCGGCGCCGCTTCTATAATCGGCCGCCATGAACGGGATCACCCGTTACGTCCTGCGCCAGACCTTGGCGATCATGCTGTTCGTCGCGGTGAGCTTCACTGCGGCGGTCTGGCTCGTCCAGTCTCTCCGCCTCATCGACCTGATCGTCAACCGCGGCCTGTCGCTCGGACTCTTCCTCTATCTGGCCGTGCTGATCCTGCCGCGCTTCATCGACGTCGTGCTGCCGATCGCGGTGTTCATCGCCATCCTCTTCACCTATAACCGCCTGCTCTCGGAGAGCGAGCTCATCGTCATGCGTGCGGCCGGCATGAGCCAGGCCGCGCTGGCCCGGCCGGGGCTGACCGCCGGCGCCCTCGCCTTCGCGCTGCTCATGTCCTTCTCGATCTACTTCCTGCCGGCGTCGAACCGTGCGTTCAAGGATCTGCAGTTCGAGATCCGCAATCGCTTCGCCTCGGTGCTGCTTCAGGACGGCATCTTCAACACGCTCTCCGACGACCTCACGATCTATGTCCGCGGACGCGACACCGATGGCGACCTGGTGGGGCTGCTGATCCACGACACGCGCGATCCGGATAAGCCGATCACCATCGTTGCCGAGCGCGGCACCTTCGTCGATACCGACAACGGCCCGCGCGTGTTGATGGTGAATGGCAGCCGCCAGCAATACGACCGTGCCACCCAGAAGCTCTCGGTGCTCACCTTCGACAAATACACGCTGGATCTCGGCGCCTATCGCGACGCGCCCGGGCTGCGCGGCCGGGAACCGGACGAGCTGTTCCTGCCGGAGCTGCTGTTCGGCCACACCAGACCCGGCGATACCAGCCACATGATCGAGGCCAATCTGCGCCTCATCAACCCACTCACGGCGCTCGCCTTCTGCGCCATCCCGCTCGCCTGCCTGCTGACGGGAGAATTCAACCGGCGCGGCCAGACGCGACGCGTGCTGCTGGCGATCGGCCTCGCCTTCGCTTTCGAGACGCTCGATATCGCCTTCAAGAACCTCGCGGGTCGGACGCTCGCCGCGGTGCCGCTGCTCTATCTCAACGTATTGCTGCCCATCGCGGGCACCGCCTGGCTGCTCTGGCGCGACGCCCGGGGCGCGGCGCCGCATGGGCTCCCCGCGGCACGACCGAGCCCGGCGGAATAGCGATGTCGCCGTGGAAGACGCTCTTCCGCTACATCGTGCTGCAGTTCCTCCTGTGGTGCGCCGGCGTGTTCCTGGCGATGCTGGTGATCGTCTTCCTGCTCGACTACATCGAGCTCATCCGCCGGGCGGGCAGCCGGCCAGAGGCGACCCTGCTGGTGTTGCTGAAGATGGCGGCGCTGAAGCAGCCGGAGATGGCGCAGCAGATCCTGCCCTTCGCCATCCTCTTCGGCACGATGATGGCGTTCTGGCGCATGACGCGCATGAACGAGCTCGTGGTCGCGCGCGCGGCCGGCGTCTCGGTGTGGCAGTTCCTGGCGCCGCCGCTTGCGGGGGCGTTGTTCATCGGCATCGTCACGGTGTGCCTCTTCAACCCGATCGCCTCGGTGATGCAGTCGCGCTACGAGGCGCTCGAGAGCCGCATCCTGCATGGCACCGGCGACCAGCTCAGTCTGTCGCGGTCGGGCCTCTGGCTGCGCCAGAGCGAGAATGACGGCGACAATTCGGTCATCCACGCCGAGCGGCTGCTGCCCAAGCGGACCGAGCTCGAGGATGTGATGATGCTGTCCTTCAACGACATGCAGCTCGTCGGCCGGATCGACGCGAAATCGGCGGTGCTCAAATCCGGGAATTGGCAGGTAAAGGACGGCGTCCGCTGGACCCCGGGCAAGCCGCCCGAGCCGTTCCAGCACCTGGTCGTCCCGACCAATCTTACGCCCGCCAAGATTCAGGAAAGCTTCGCCTCGCCCGAGACGATGTCGTTCTGGGAGCTGCCCGGCTTCATCCACCTGCTGGAAAGCTCGGGCTTCAGCGCCCAGCGCCATCGGCTCTACTTCAACCGCCTGCTCTCCATCCCCTTCCTCTTCTCCGCCATGGTGCTGATCGCCGCCACCTTCAGCCTGCGCATGCAGCGCCGCGGCGGTACATCGCTGATGATCGCCGGCGGACTGGCCAGCGGATTTCTCTTGTACCTGCTGTCGAACGTCATCTTCGCCCTGGGGCTCGCCTCGACCATCCCCGTTTCACTCGCCGCCTGGACGCCGACCGGCGTGAGCTGGGCGCTGGGAGCCAGCATGCTGCTGCATCTCGAGGACGGCTGATCCGGATGCGCGGGGGGGCCGCTTTTTGGGTGGGGGCGCTGCTCGCCGCGGCGCCGGTGCTGCCGATGACGGCGCTGGCGCGCGCGCCCGCCGGCCAGCAGCAGCAACCGCCGGTGCTGTTCAGCGCCGACGAGGTGCAGTACGACTCCCAACTCGGCCTCATCGTCGCCAAGGGCAACGTCCAGCTTACCCAGCGCGACCAGATCCTTCTCGCCGACACGGTGACCTACAACGAGCGGACCGACACGGCGACGGCGTCCGGCCATGTGAGCCTGCTTCAGCCGACCGGCGACATCATCTTCGCGGACTATATGGAACTGCATGACGACATGCGTGACGGGTTCCTGCAGAACGTCCGCATGCTGCTCAGCGACCAGTCGCGCATGGCCGGCAACACCGCCCGCCGCATCAACGGGAACCGGCTCGAAATCCGCCGTGGCGTCTACTCGCCCTGCGACTCCTGCCGCGAGGACCCGACCCGACCGCCGATCTGGCAGATCAGGGCCGAGAAGATCATCCATGACAAGGAAGAGCAGATCATCGAATACCGCGATGCCGAGATGGACATCGACGGCATCCCGGTCTTGTGGACACCCTACTTCTCGCACCCCGACCCCTCGGTAAAGCGGCGCAGCGGCTTTCTCGAGCCGAGCTTCGGCGATTCGACGTCGAACGGCTTTCATTTCGGCATTCCCTATTACTGGACGCTGGGACCCGACAAGGACGCCACCTTGTCGCCGGTCTTCACCACCGCGGGGGGCACGTTCCTGGGCGGCCAGTACCGCCAGCGGTTCGGCGACGGAAAGTGGACGACCGACGCCAGCGTGACGGTCGACAGCAAGCGCTTCACCAACGTCGACCCGGAGCCCGTCAGCGGCACGCGCTGGCACGTCAACACCAGCGGTGAGTTCGACGTCGATCAGAACTGGCGCCTGGGCTTCGACGCGCTGCGCGCGTCCGATCCGACCTATCTCTTGCGCTACCACCTGCCCTCGCCGCTCAATTTCCTGACGAGCCATGCCTTCGCCGAGAATTACGGGCCGCGCAGCTATGGGAACATCAGCGCGTGGAGCTTCCAGAGCCTGCAGACAGGCGTGGGCGACAGCACGCAGCCCATCGTCGCTCCGGTCGCCGACTATCAGTGGGTGAGCCAGCCGGACGCGATCGGCAGCCGGCTCGCGCTCGAAGGCAATGTCATGAACCTGGCGCGGCTGGAAGGCATCGACACCCGCCGCACTTCGCTTGGCGCCGAATGGCGGCTCCCCTTCGTCGACTCCATCGGCGGGCAATACGGCCTCGCGGTCCACGTCAGGGGCGACGGCTACCAATCGGACAATTTGCCGCTCGCCAATGGCGGCACCGAAAGCGCTACCGCGGGCCGCGTCTTCCCGCAGCTCTCGCTCACCTGGCGCTATCCCTGGGTGCGGCGCGCCGAGGGTTACAGCCAGATCATCGAGCCCATCGCGATGATCGCCGCCGCGCCCAACGGCGGCAATCCGGCGACGATCCCAAACGAGGACAGCCAGGGGTTCGAGTTTGACGCCACCAGCCTCTTCCTTCCCAACCGCTTTCCCGGATTCGACCGCGTCGACAGCGGTCAGCGCGTCGATTATGGCTTGCAAACCGGCGTCTATGGCGACGGCGGCGGCAGCACGCGATTGCTTATCGGCCAGAGCTATGCCCTCCAGACGAATGACAATTTTCTGCCGGGCTCCGGACTGGAGCATCGCGTGTCGGACGTCGTCGGCAGCCTTACGATGTCGCCGACATCGCTGCTCGATCTCACTTACGGCTTTCGTCTCGGCTACAACAATCTCGCCCTGCGCAGCCAGGAAGTCGGCACCACCTTCGGCCCGACGAACCTGCGCTTCAGCGTCAACTACCTGCAGATCGACCAGATCGCCGACGCTCCGTCCCTGCAGAAGCGCAAGCAGATCAGCGGCGTCATCAGCGCCGGCCTGACGCAGTATTGGTCGATGCAGCTGATCGGCACACGCGATCTCGCCGGACCGCAGAACAACACTGTCGACCAGCTCGTCGGAACGACCCAGTCGATCTACAGCGGCGTCAGCCTGACCTACCGGGACGAATGCATGGCCTTCGTCACCTCTCTCACCCAGTCGGGCGTGCGCAGCGGCGACGCGATCCCTGGCACGTCGCTGCTGGTCTCGATCGTCTTCAAGAATCTGGGCGACGTCGGCACCAAGCTCCTGACGTTCGGCGGCCTGTAGCGCCGTCGCCAGCGCCCGGTGTATGGTGGGCCAGCGAGGGGCGGACCCCCGCAAGACCAACGGTTTGCGTGGTATGACGAAATCGCTCCCCGTCCTGTGCCTGTACCTTTTCCTTCTCTGCATCGGCAGCGCTGCCGCGCAGGAAACCAGGATCGCCGCCGTGGTCAACGACGACATCGTGTCGCTCAACGATCTCGACGCGCGCATGACGCTGGTCATGCGCTCCTCGGGTATTCCAGATTCGCCGCAGAACCGGCAGCGCATCTCTTCGCGGGTGCTGCGCGGCCTGATCGACGAGCGGCTCGAGATGCAGGAAGCCAAGCGTCTCGACGTCAAGGTACCGAAGACCGAAATCGATCAGGCGCTCGTCAGGCTCGAGCAGCAGAACAATCTGCCGAAAGGCGGCCTCGATGCCTTCCTCGCCAAGGAAGGCATCTCGCAAGCGTCGCTGGTGGATCAGATCACCGCCTCGCTGACCTGGTCGAAGCTGGTGCGCTATCGGCTGTCGCAGGACGTCAACATCTCCGACGAAGAGGTGAACGAGGCGCTGGCGCGGCTCAAGGAAAACGTCAACGTGCCGCAAAATCGCGTCTCGGAGATCTTCCTGGCGATCGACAACCCGACCCAGGAACCCGAGGTCAAACGCCTTGCGGACAAGCTCATCGAGCAGATCCGCAGCGGCGTGCGCTTCGACGCCGTCGCCCGGCAATTCTCGCAATCGCCAACCTCGGCAGTGGGCGGCGATCTCGGCTGGCTGACCACGGACCAGCTCCTGCCCGAGCTTGGCGACGCCTTGAAGAAGATGAATCCCGGCGAGATGTCCTACCCGCTGCGGGCCGGCGGCGGCTACTACATCCTCTATCTCGTCGACCGGCGGACGCTGGGTGCGCCCAATCCTGCCGATACGCTGCTTTCGCTCGTCGAAGTGGTGCTGCCCCTGCAAAGCGGCGCGTCGCCTGACGAGCAGCGGCGTGTCATAGCGCAGGCGCAACAGATCAGCGGCGAGGCGAAGAGCTGCGGCGAGTTGGCCAAGATCGGCCGCGACACGGCGCCGCAGACCTCGCGCGAGGTCGCCGATGTGAAGGCGAGCGAGCTGCCAGCCGCCATCCGTCAGACGGTGCTCGGGCTCGGCATCGCCACCGCCAGCAAGCCGCTGCCAATGCCCAACGGCATCAGTGTCGTCATGGTCTGCCAGAAGAAAGCTCCGTCCGGCGGGCTGCCGACCCGCGACGAGATCGCCGATTCCCTCGCACGCGAGCGCCTCGACGCGCTGGCGCGGCGCTACCTGAGCGATCTGCGCCGCGGCGCCTACGTGGACATTCGCGGATGAGCACGCCGCTCGCGCTCACCATGGGTGAGCCCGCGGGCATCGGCGGCGAGATCGCGCTGCTGGCGTGGCTGCGCCGCAGCGAGGCCGGCATACCGCCCTTCTTCCTGCTGGACGATCCTGCGCGGCTCGAAGGCCTGGCAGCGCGCCTCGGCTGGAGCGTGCCGGTGCGCCGGCTTTCAGCGTCCGAGGAAGCGGCCTCGGTCTTCAGCGCCGCGTTGCCCGTCCTGCCACTCGCGCTGGCCAATCCCGTTCTGCCCGGCCGGCCCGATCCCGGCAATGCGCCCAGCGTGATCGCGGCGATCACCGGCGCCGTCGATCTGGTCAAGGCGGGGCGCGCCGCGGCGCTGGTCACCAATCCGATCCAGAAGGAAGCGCTCTACGCCGCCGGCTTCCGCCATCCCGGCCACACCGAGTTTCTCGCCGAGCTCGCCGGGGGCGCGAGCCCGGCGATGATGCTCGCCTGCCCCGATCTGCGCGTCGTCCTGGTCACCATCCACCAGCCGCTGCGCGAGGCCCTCGCCGCGCTCAGCACGGAGCGCATCGTCGCCGTCGGCCGCATCGCCGCCGCCGGACTGGCACGCGATTTCGGCATCGCCAGACCGCGGCTTGCCATCGCCGGCCTCAACCCGCATGCCGGCGAGGGCGGCACCCTGGGCCGCGAGGAAATCGATATCATCGCTCCGGCGGTCGCCGCTCTGCGTGCCGCGGGGATCGATGCGACCGGACCGGCACCGGCCGATACGCTTTTCCACGCCGCGGCGCGGCGGCGCTATGACGCGGCGCTCTGCATGTATCACGACCAGGCGCTGATTCCGCTCAAGACCATCGATTTCACCGGCGGCGTCAATGTCACCCTCGGCCTTCCCTTCATCCGCACCTCGCCGGACCATGGCACCGCGCTCGACATCGCCGGCACCGGCAAGGCCGATCCCGCGAGCCTGATCGCGGCGCTCCGCCTTGCCGGCGAGATGGCGGGGCTTCGCGGCCGCCACCGCGCAACCGGCTGAGCGCCGGCGATGGTCGTCCCGGAGCTGCCGCCGCTGCGCGAGGTGATCCGGCAACACGGCCTCGCTGCGCGCAAATCGCTCGGACAGAACTTTCTGCTCGATCTCAACCTGACCGGCCGGATTGCGCGCGCGGCGGCTCCGCTGGAGCAGGCCAATGTGATCGAGATCGGCCCCGGCCCTGGCGGCCTGACCCGCGCGCTGCTCGCGGCCGGCGCCGGGCACGTCACCGCCATCGAGCGCGACCCGCGCTGCATCGCGGCGCTGGCGGAACTCGCCGCCGCCTTTCCCGGCCGACTTACCGTGCTGGAGGGCGATGCGCTTGCCATCGATGCGGCGTCGCTGGGCCCGCCGCCGCGCAAGATCGTCGCCAACCTGCCCTACAACGTCGCGACGCCGCTGCTGCTCTCCTGGCTGCGGAACGCCGAGGCGTTTCAGAGCCTGACGCTGATGTTCCAGAAGGAGGTGGCCCTTCGCCTCGCGGCCGCGCCGCGCTCGAAGGACTACGGCCGGCTTTCGGTCATCACCCAGTGGCGCTGCGCGGTGCGCCGGCTCTTCGACGTGCCGCCGCGCGCCTTCGTGCCGTCGCCCAAGGTGACCTCCAGCGTGGTGCAGCTCGTACCGCGCCCGGCGCCGCTGGCACCGTGCCGGTTCGAGGACCTCGAGCGGGTGCTCGCAGCCGGTTTCGGCCAGCGTCGCAAGATGCTGCGCCAGAGCCTCAAGACGCTCGGCGGCGATGCCGAGGCACTGCTCGCGGCGGCAGGCATCGAGCCCACAGCCCGCGCCGAGGAGCTCGCGATTGCCGAATTTTGCGCGCTCGCCCGCGCCGAGGCGGCGCTCAGCCGCCGCCCCGCAGCCGGTTGACGAAATCTGCGAGGCCGATCTGCCGATCGTTCCGGACCCGCTCGGCGGCCAGCACCGCCTGCACGCGCCGGACGCTGTCTTCGAGGTCGCGGTTTACGATGATGTAGTCGTATTCCGGCCAGTGGCTCAGCTCGTCGGTGGACTTCGCCATGCGCGTCCGAACCACCTCCTCGCTGTCCTGCGCGCGCGACCTGAGGCGCTGCTCGAGCGCCGCCATGCTCGGCGGCAGGACGAAGACGGAGACGAGATCGCCGCGCACCGACGACTTGAGCTGCTGGGTTCCCTGCCAGTCGATGTCGCTGACGATGTCGCCGCCGGCGCCGAGCACGCTCTCGACCGGGCGACGCGGCGTTCCGTAGCAATTACCGAAGACGGTCGCGTGCTCCAGCAACTCGCCGTCCGCCACCATCCGGTCGAAGCGCTCGCGCTTGATGAAGTGGTAGTGCTGCCCATCGATCTCTCCGGCGCGCTTCGGGCGCGTCGTGACGGAGACCGAGATGCGCAGGTTGGGATCGCGCGCCACGAGCTCTCGGGTAATGGTGGTCTTGCCGGCGCCCGACGGCGAAGACAGCACCAGCAGGATTCCGCGGCGGGCGATTTCGGCAGCGGTCATCTTCCAAGCCTATTCAAGGTTCTGCACCTGCTCGCGAAGCTGCTCGATCGCCGCCTTGAGCGCGAGCCCGGTGCGCGTCAGCGCCACATCAGCGGATTTCGAGCACAGCGTGTTGGCTTCGCGATTGAATTCCTGGCACAGGAAGTCGAAGCGACGGCCGATGGCGCCGCCTTCGGCAAGCAGCTCCTGCGCTGCGACGATGTGGGCGGAAAGGCGGTCTAGCTCCTCGCGGATATCCGCCTTGCCGACAAGCAGGGCCGCCTCCTGCGCCAGGCGATCGGCCGGCAGCGCCGGAGACGCATCGAGGAGCTGCGCCACCATCTCGGCAAGTCTCGCCTTGATCGCCGCGGGCTGGGTGGCTGCATTGTCCTCAGCCGCGGCGACAAGGCGGGCGATCTCGGCCAAGCGCGCCTCGATCGCCGGAATGAGCCGCTCGCCCTCGGCGGCGCGCATCGCCACAAGCCCCTCGAGCGCCCGCTCGAAGCTCTGCAGCAGCGCAGCCTGCCGGCGATCGCGATCCGCCTCGTTCTCGATCTCTTCGCCGCTCTCCAGAACGCCGCGCAGCGCGAGCAGGCCATCGGCACGCGGCAGCGCCGCCTTGCCTTGGACGACGAGCTCCTGCGCCAGTTCCGCGAGCTGCGCCAGTACCTCGCGATTGACGCGGAGGCCGCCGCCGGCAAGCCGGGTCAGGCTCAGCGTCACCGAGATCGCGCCGCGCTTCAGCCGCTGAGCCACGCCGCTGCGCAGCGGCAGCTCCAGCGAATCGAAACCCGGCGGCACGCGCACTCTGAGGTCGACCGACTTGCTGTTGACGCTCTTCACCTCCCAGACCCAGGAGTCGCCGCCTTCATGCCCTTCTGCGCGGGCAAAGCCGGTCATGCTGGAGATGGTCACGCGCGCATACCTCCCGCCGCCGAGGGACCTCTGCGGTTATAGCCTCGGCCGCATCCTGCAACAACAAAGCGCATGCCCGTCATGGCCGCGCTGGTGCGCAGATTCCTTCGACCCGCCCTACGGAATATCGCCAGCACCGCCTACTTGCCCGGACCTTCGGCATGGGCGTGGCGAAGCTCCTCGACGTGGCGATTGTGTTCGGCAAGCGTGCGCGAAAAGGCATGCCCGCCGTTTCCGTCGGCGACGAAATAGAGGTCGTCGCTCGCCGCCGGATGCAGCGCCGCGCGTAGCGAGGCGAGACCGGGATTGTCGATCGGCGTCGGCGGCAGCCCCGCATGCAGGTAGGTGTTATAGGGCGAGTCGATGGCCAGATCCTCGTGGCCTAGCGGATGGTCCAGCGGCTTGGTGCCACCCTCGGTGAGCGCGTAGCTGACCGTCGGATCCGCCTGCAGCTTCATGCCGAGCTTCAGCCGGTTGAGGTAGACCGCGGCGACGTGCGGCCTTTCATCCTCGCGCGCCGTCTCCCTCTCCACGATCGAGGCGAGCGTGAGCGCCTCCTCCGGACTCGCGAGCGGCAGGCCGGAACTGCGATCCCGCCAGGCGGCCGCGACGGCGCGCGCCATGGCGCGATGCATCCGCGCCAGCAGCTCCGCGCGCGGCGTGTCGAGCACGTAGAAATAGGTATTGGGCAGCAGGCTGCCCTCCGGCGGCACGCGATCGATGGAGCCGTCAAGTGCCGGCTGCTGGCGCAGCAACGCGACGATCTCGGCGCTGGTCAGGCCTTCCGGCACGGTGACGCGGTGCTGAACGACGCGGCCGCTGGCGATCAATGCCGCGGCCGCGCGCGGACTCACTGCCGCGGGAAACTCGTACTCGCCGGCCTTGAGCGGACCGAGCCGGCGATCGGTGAAAACGCCGGCGATGAAGGTCCAGGGATGGGTGATGACGCCGTTCTGGGCGAGCTCCTTCGCCACACCGCCGAGGCCGGCGCCGCGCGGTATGACCAGAGTCTTGCTGGCGGCAAGCGGGCCCGCACCGGTGTAGTCGCGCCAGGCCCAGAATGCGACGGCGGCAAGCGCCAGAACCGCCAGCAGCACCGCGCCACCCAGCCAGCGCCATCGCGCCGGCGCCGACATTCAGGGCGCCTGCGCGAAGATGAGCGACGCGTTGGTGCCGCCGAACCCGAAGGAGTTGGAGAGGGCGTAGCGGACCGGCCGCTCCTTGGCCTTGAGCGGCACGAGATCGATGTCGCAGCTCGGTGACGGATTTTCGAGATTGAGCGTCGGCGGCACGATGCTGTCGCGCATGGCAAGAATCGAGAAGATCGCCTCGACGCTTCCGGCGGCGCCGAGAAGATGGCCGATCGACGACTTGGTCGAAGACATCGAGAGCTTGTAGGCGTGATCGCCGAACAGCCGCTTCACCGCGCCGAGTTCGATCTCGTCGCCCAGCGGCGTCGACGTGCCGTGTGCGTTGATGTAGTCGATCTGGTCGGGCGCAAGGTTGGCGCGCTTCAGCGCATTGCGCATGGCGCGGAAGCCGCCATTGCCGTCCTCGGCCGGAGCGGTGATGTGATGCGCGTCCCCCGAGAGCCCGTAGCCGATCACCTCGGCATAGATTTTCGCGCCGCGCCGCTTGGCGTGCTCGAGTTCCTCGAGGACGAGCACCCCGGCGCCTTCGCCCATGACGAAGCCGTCGCGGGCCTGGTCCCAGGGACGGGACGCGCGGGTCGGCTCGTCGTTGAAGCCCGTCGACAGCGCGCGCGCCGCGGCGAAGCCTGCCAGACCGAGCCGGCAGATTGCCGCCTCAGCTCCGCCGCAGACCATCACGTCGGCGTCATCCCACATGATCAGGCGGGCCGCATCGCCGATCGCGTGCGCGCCGGTCGAGCAGGCCGTGACTACGGCATGGTTCGGGCCGGTGAAGCCGTAGCGGATCGACACATGGCCCGAGGCGAGATTGATCAGATTGGACGGAATGAAGAAGGGCGACAGACGCCGCGGCCCGCGCTCGTGCAGCGTGATCGCGCCTTCGGTGATGCCGGGCAGCCCGCCGATGCCGGAGCCGATCATGACGCCGGAGCGTTCGCGATCCTCGTCGCCCTGAGGCTTCCACCCGGCGTCGGTCACCGCCTGTTCCGCCGCCGCCAGCGCAAAGACGATGAACTCGTCCATCTTGCGCTGCTCTTTCGGCGGAACCCACTCGTCCGCGTTGAAATTGCCCGCGGCCGTCTCGCCGCGCGGCACCTGGCCGGCGATCTTCGCCGGCAGATCCGAGACGTCGAAACTCTGAATGGCGCGGAGGCCCGATTGTCCCTGGAGCAGCCGCTTCCAGACGTTTTCCGCCCCGATCCCGAGCGGGGTGACGAGCCCGATGCCGGTGACGACGACGCGTTTCATGCGGTGCTACCGGATGACATTGGTACGAGCCCGACCAGCGCTACTTGTGCGCCTCGATGAAGCTGACCGCATCCTTGACGGTCACGATCTTCTCGGCCGCATCGTCCGGAATCTCGCATCCGAACTCCTCCTCGAACGCCATCACCAGCTCGACCGTGTCGAGGCTGTCGGCTCCGAGATCATCGATGAAGCTGGCGTTGTCCGTCACCTTGGACTCGTCGACGCCAAGATGCTCCACCACAATCTTTTTTACTCGCTCGGCGACATCGCTCATCGGTTTGTACCTCGACGAAAAAACGGGCTTGTAGAATGGACTTTCGGCGCAACGGCGGACCCTCAGGCAGGCCTGGTGCCGACCGTCGCCGCATAAGCGACCGGGCCGAAAGCGCCGGTCACATAACATAGTTCATGGCGGTTTGCCAGCATCCGCCCCCCCGCTCCCCAGCGCACCCTAAATCATGGCCATTCCGCCATTGACGTGCAAGGTATGCCCCGTGACATAGCGCGACTCGTCGCTGGCCAGGAACAACACGCAGGCCGCGACTTCCTCGGGCGTGCCGACCCGCCCCATCGGGATGGCGGTGGCAAGCCGCTGGCGCTGCTCCTCGGCCAGGCTGTCAGTCATCGCCGTCGCGATAAAACCCGGGGCGACGCAATTGACGGTGATGCCGCGCGTCGCCACCTCGGCGGCCAGCGCCTTCGACATGCCGATCATGCCGGCCTTGGCCGCGGCGTAATTGGCTTGCCCGGGATTGCCGGTGACGCCAACGACCGAGGTGATGCCGATGACGCGTCCCCAACGCCGACGCATCATGCCGCGCAAAGCGGCGCGTGCGAGGCGGAATCCGGCGGTGAGATCGATGTCGATCACCCGCTGCCAGTCCTCGTCCTTCATGCGCAGCGCGAGCTGATCGCGAGTGAGGCCGGCATTGTTGACGAGAATATCGACCTGTCCTGCGGCCGCCTCGGCGGCCTTGATCAGCGCATCGCCGGCGCCGGGATCTCCGAGATCGGCCGCCGCGACGAAGGCGCCCGTCCCCAGCTCCGCGGCAAGCGCTTCGAGCGCCGCTGCGCGCGTGCCGGCCAGCACGACCTTTGCGCCGGCCCCATGCAGCGCCCGCGCGATCGCGCCGCCGATACCGCCCGATGCGCCGGTGACGAGCGCGCTCTTGCCGCCGAGATCGAACATCCCTGGATCCTCAAAGCGTCTTGACGAAGGTGTCGATCTCCGCCGGCGCCCCCAGCGCGGCGACGGCGATGTCGCGGTCGATTCGCTTGGCGAGGCCGCTCAAGACCCGGCCGGCGCCAAGCTCGACGAGCTGATCGACCCCCGCCTCCTTCATGGCGAGCACACTTTCGCGCCAGCGCACCAGTCCGGTGACTTGCTTGACGAGCAACCGACGTATCTCATCGGGATCGCTGACCGGCGCCGCGGTGATATTGGCGACGAGCGGCACATGCGGCTCGCGCAGCGACACTTCGGCGAGCGCTTCCTCCATCTCTCGCGCCGCCGGCGCCATCAGCGCGCAATGGAAGGGCGCGCTCACCGGCAGCATGATCGAGCGCTTGGCGCCCCGCGCCGCGGCTGCGGCGATGGCGCGCTCGACCGCCGTCTTGTCGCCGCTGACGACCACTTGCCCGGCCCCGTTGTCATTGGCGACATCGCAGACTTCGCCCTGTGCCGCCTCGCCGACAACCGCACGCGCCGCATCGAGATCGAGACCCAGCAGCGCCGCCATCGCACCGGCACCGACCGGCACGGCGCGCTGCATCGCCTGGCCGCGGCGCTTCAGCAGGCGCGCCGCATCGGACAGCAAGAAGGAGCGTGCGGCCGCCAGCGCCGAGTATTCGCCGAGCGAGTGGCCGGCCACGAAAGCGGCGTGCCGCGTCAACTCGAAACCGCCGTCTCGCTCGAGCACGCGGAGCACCGCGAGGCTTACCGCCATCAGCGCCGGCTGCGCATTCTCGGTGAGCGTGAGCTCGGCCTCGGGCCCTTCGAACATCAGCCGCGACAGATTCTGCCGAAGCGCTTCGTCGACTTCCTCGAAGACTTCGCGCGCGGCGACGAAGGCGCCGGCGAGTTCGCGCCCCATGCCGACCGCTTGCGAGCCCTGGCCGGGAAAGATCAATGCACGCGTCATCGGCAGAATCCGCTCAGAACAGGCTGAAGCTGTAGTCCTGGCACCGGGCTTCCTCGTCGACAAGCTGCTTGCCCCCCTCGGCCGCCAGCGTATCGACCTTCACCGTGTCATAGCCGCGCGTGCAGATCTGATTGAGCTTCGCGTCCAGGAAGCGACGCATCTCGGCGTCTTCCTGCGCCGTCGCCGTGCCGGCGGCCCGGTCTCCCGATACGCCGAAGACCAGGCGATCGGGCTCCGGCGACGTGCTGCAGGCGCTGGCGATGACGGCGAGCGCGGCGATCAGGAGCCAACGATGCATGGCGCTTCCTCGATTGGGCGCCCGGGGATAGCACCGCACCGGCCGGGTGTCCAGCATCGCCGCGGGATTGCTAGGATCCTTCGCGGTTCCGATCGAGCACGCCGTAGCTGGCGGATTTCCGTCCGTCGGTCATAAGCGGGAAGCCTTCGGCGGCAAGACCGCGCCGCAGCAGCTCGCGCACGGCGGCAGCGCGGCTCGGCATGCGCGCGTTGAACCGCCAATCGTCCACCGCCTTCAGCTCCGCCGCCGAAAGCATGAGCTGCAACCGCTCGGGACGCACAAGGTCAGCTGCCATGGTCAGCCTCTCGTCAATGCGGCGAAATTTAGTTAGCTATTGCAATATAGTAAGTCAATTACTCATTTTAAGCGAGTGGCAGGGGCGCGGTTGGGCGGGCTTGCGCCCGGTCGGCCTTTGTGTATAGTCCGCCCCCTCCTTGCCGGCCGGTGCCGGCTAGGCCCGGGCGGCTGACCGTCGGACATTCCGACCAGCGCCGGGCCGCGAACAGCCATAAGGAGCGCTGCCTTCATGCCTTTCTATGAGAACGTCTTCATTGCGCGCCAGGACATCTCGGCGGCGCAAGTCGAGGCCTTGGCGGACGCCTTCACGACGCTCGTCACCGAGCAGGGCGGCCAGGTCGCCAAGCGCGAATACTGGGGTCTGCGGAATATCGCCTACCGCATCAAGAAGAACCGCAAGGGTCACTACGTGATGCTCAACCTCGACGCGCCGCCCAAAGCGGTGAACGAGCTCGAGCGCAACATGCGCATCAATGAAGATGTGATCCGCTATCTGACCGTGCGCGTCGAGGCCCTCGAGGAGGGCCCGTCGGCGGTGATGCAGAGCCGCGGCCGGGGCGAGGAGCGCGACCGCGATCGTGATCGCGGACGGCGCGGCTATGGCGAGCGGGACCGCGAAGAAGCACCGCGTGCCAGCGAAGGAGGCGAGGAATGAGCGACGGTCATGCTTCGGGCGGCGGACGCCCCGCGGCGCGGCGGCCGTTCTTCCGCCGGCGGAAATCCTGCCCGTTCTCCGGCCCGCACGCGCCCAAGATCGACTACAAGGACGTGAAGCTGTTGCAGCGCTTCGTTTCCGAGCGCGGCAAGATCGTGCCGAGCCGCATCACGGCGGTCTCCACCAAGAAGCAGCGCGAACTCGCCCAGGCGATCAAGCGCGCGCGCTTCCTCGGCCTCCTGCCCTACAGCGTGCAATAAGAGGGCCCCATGGTCGACGTCATCCTGCTCGAACGTGTCGAGAAGCTGGGCCAGATGGGCCAGGTCGTCAAAGTGCGGCCGGGCTTCGCGCGCAACTACCTGCTGCCGCAGAAGAAGGCGCTTCGCGCCACCAAGGAGAATCTCGCCTATTTCGAGAAGCAGCGTGCCCAGCTCGAAGCTCAGAACCTCGCGCGCCGCGGCGAAGCGGAAGAGGTGGCGAAGAAGCTGAACGGGCTCGCGGTCGTCGTCATCCGTCAGGCGGGCGAGAGCGGCCAGCTCTACGGCTCGGTCACCGCACGCGACGTCGCCGACGCGGTCACCGAGGCGGGCTTCACCATCGGCCGCGGACAGGTGGTGCTGGACAAGGCGATCAAGACGCTCGGCCTCTACAAGCAGCGCGTCGTGCTCCATCCCGAGGTGTCGGTGACCGTCACCGTCAACGTCGCCCAATCGGCCGAGGAGGCCGAGATGCAGGCGCGCGGCATCGATCCGGTGCGGCTCGCGCAGGAAGCGGCGGCCCGCGAGGCCTCAGCCGCCGAGCCCGCCGAGCCCGAGGGCGAAGCCAGCCCCGAGCCGCGCTGAGCTCAGGCCGGCGCGAGCCGGCTGCGCACATTGATCTCCGAGGTCAGGGTGCGGTGCACCGGACACATATCGGCGATCTCCAGCAGCCGCTGGCGCTGCGCGGCATCGAGCGGTCCGGCGAGTTCGATCTCGCACTCGATGCGATCGATAAAGCCGATCCTGGTCTCACATTCCGCGCAGTCCTCGGCGTGGATGCGCTGATGCCTGAGCCGCACGGCGATACGCTCCAGCGGCCACTGCTTGCGCCGCGCGTAGAGCCGCAAGGTCATCGCCGTGCAGGCGCCGAGGCTCATCAGCAGGAGCTCATAAGGATTGGGGCCGGCATCGCTGCCGCCGAGCTGCGTCGGCTCGTCGGCGACAAGCCGATGGCGGCCATCGAGAAGGTACTGCTTCAAGAGCCCCTCGCCGCTCTCCACCACGAGAATGCTGCCGGGTGAGACCGGCGGCAGCTCCGGACCGGCAGGCGGGTCGCTCATCGCAGCCCCTCCCCGTTGCGCCCTTCAAAAAAACATTTTGCCTGCATCAGGCGTTCGCGCCAATGGACGGAAGCGAGAGGGAATTGCGCGATGCGACAGGTAGCCCTGCCCGGCGGCGAGAGGGTCCCGGCGCTCGGCCTCGGCACCTGGGGCATGGGCGAGGCGCGCCGCGGCGCTGCCGACGAAGCGGCCGCGCTGACCCTTGGCATCGAGCTCGGCATGACGCTCATCGACACGGCCGAGATGTATGGCGAAGGCGGTGCCGAGGAGCTGGTCGGCAAGGTCATCGCCGGCCGGCGGCAGTCGCTCTTCATCGTCAGCAAGGTCTATCCGCATAACGCGACGCGCCCCGGAGCGATCGCCGCCTGCGAGCGCAGTTTGAAGCGGCTCGGGACCGACCGGATCGACCTTTACCTGCTGCATTGGCGGGGCGAGGTGCCGCTCGCCGAGACGCTCGAGGGCTTCCTCGAGCTGCGACGCAGCGGCAAGATCCGCCATTACGGCGTCAGCAATCTCGACACGGCCGATATGGAGGAATGGTGCGCCCTCGCCGGCGGCGAGGCGACGGCCACCGACCAGGTGCTCTACAATCTCAGCCGCCGGGGCGTCGAATGGGAACTTCTACCCTGGCTGCGCCGGCACGGCATGCCGGTGATGGCTTACTCGCCCATCGAGCAGGGTCGGCTGCTGCGCCATCGCGCGCTCGCCGCGGTGGCGCGGCGGCATGACGCGACCCCCGCCCAGATCGCGCTGGCATGGCTCATCCGCCAGGAGGGGGTCATCGCCATCCCGAAAGCGGCCCTACCCCAGCATGCCCGTGAGAATCGTCGGGCGCTCGATATAACCCTTTCGGCGGAGGATCTGGCAGAGCTCGATCAGGGCTTCCCGCCGCCGCGCCGTGCCGAGCCCCTTGCCATGCTCTAGGCGAATGGAGCGGCCCCAAGCGCGGCTCTTGTAACGGCGGGCTCAGTTGCGAGATAGTTGAGGGAAACCAACGAGTCACGGCTCTCCAGGGAGGACGGCACCGATGCTGTTGACCTATCTGCTTCGTCACCTGGTGAGTCAGGGCACGCTGCGCGTCATCGACGCACAGGGCACGGTTCAAACTTTCGCCGGCGGCGACCCCGGGCCGACGATCACCATCCGGCTCAGGGACCGCTCGCTGGGCCGCAAGCTCTTCCTCAATCCGCGGCTCTACCTCGGCGAAGCCTTCATGAACGGCACGCTGATTATCGAGGATGCCAGCGTCTACGACTTCCTCGATTTCCTTGGCGCCAATATGAATCTTGCGCCGCACACCCTGCTGACGCCGCTCTATAACGGCTTCGGCCGCGCCTTCCGCGTGTTCCAGCAATACAACCCGCTGCGCCGCGCCCGGGCCAATGTCGCGCACCATTACGACCTCTCGGACACGCTCTACGACCTCTTCCTGGATGCGGACCGGCAATACTCCTGCGCCTATTTCCTCGTGCCCGACCAGGGAATCGAGGAAGCCCAGGCCAACAAGAAGCGCCATCTCGCGGCAAAGCTGCTGCTGCGGCCCGGCCAGAAGGTTCTCGATATCGGCTGCGGCTGGGGCGGGCTTGCGCTGTATCTCGCGCGCGAATGCGACGTCTCGGTGACCGGCCTTACGCTCTCGAGCGAGCAGCTCAAGGTGGCGCGCCAACGCGCCGAGGCGGCCGGCCTCGCCGACCGGGTGCGTTTCGAGCTGTGCGACTACCGCGAGGCCGAGGGCCGGTATGACCGGATCGTCTCGGTCGGCATGTTCGAGCATGTCGGGGTGGTCCACTACCCGACCTTCTTCCGCAAGGTGAAGGAACTGCTGGCCGAGGATGGCGTCGCGCTGCTCCACTCGATCGGCCGGCACGATGGTCCCGGCGCCACCAATCCGTGGCTGCGCAAATACATCTTCCCCGGCGGCTACTCGCCGGCGGTCTCCGAAGTGGTGCCGGTGGTGGAGCGCACGGGGCTCTGGATCACCGATATCGAGATCCTACGCCTGCACTACGCCGAAACGCTGCGCGCCTGGCGGCAGCGCTTCAACGCCAATCGCGAGCGCGTCCGGGCGCTTTACGACGAACGCTTCTGCCGCATGTGGGAATTCTATCTCGCGGGCTCCGAAATCGCGTTCCGCCACCAGGGCCACATGAATTTCCAGATGCAGCTCGCCAAGCGCGTGGACACCGTGCCGCTGACGCGCGACTACATCACCGATTTCGAGCGCAGCCACCGCGCCCCCGCCGCCGAGCGCATCCGGGCACGCGCCTAGCGCAGCAAACTGGGACACTCCGGCCGGAAGCCGCCGCGCCGCGACTTTCGGCCGCGCCTCACCCGCGCTGCGGACCGGCCTAGCGCCCGCGAGCGACTCGGCGTCCCCGCCTTCCACAGGCCTGTGCATGGAATGGTCATGTCCACAGGCGACGCGAGTTGATAACATTCCCGTCGAGTTCGACACCCTCGTTCCGTCCGGTATCTGTGCAGCACATGGAATCACCCCTCCCTTCCGCCACGCCTTCGAACGTCACGCCGCTGCGCGAGGGGGATGCCGCTTACCGCTCGCCGCCGCATAATATTGAGGCGGAACAGGCGCTCCTCGGCGCCATTCTGGTCAACAACGCGGCCTATCACCGGGTGGCGGAGTTCCTGCTCCCCGACCATTTCGCGCAGGGCGTTCATGGACGCATCTTTGGCGCAATCGCGAAGCTGATCGAGCGCGGGCAGATCGCCAATCCGGTGACGCTCAAGAATCTCTTCGACCAGGACGGCGCACTGACCGAGATCGGCGGCGCTCAATATCTGGCGCGGCTCGCCACCTCGGTGGTGACCATCATCAACGCCGAGGATTACGGCCGGACGATCCACGACCTCTATCTGCGCCGGCAGCTCATCACCATCGGCGAGGACACGGTCAACGACGCTTATGACTACGACCTCGACCGCGGCGCCACGGGGCAGATCGAGGCGGCGGAAAAGAAGCTCTTCGACCTGGCCCAGACCGGCCAGTTCGAAGGTGGGTTTCGCGCCTTCAAGCAGGCGCTGACCGAGGCGATCACCATGGCCGAGGCCGCATTCAAGCGCAGCGGCCGCACCACCGGCGTCTCGACCGGCTTCACCGATCTCGACAAGCTGCTGGGCGGCTTGCATCGCTCCGACCTCGTCATCCTCGCCGGCCGTCCGTCGATGGGCAAAACGGCGCTCGCCACCAATATCGGCTTCAACGCCGCCAAAGCCTTCCGCCCGACCAGGACCGCCGACGGCAAGGTCGAGGCGGAGGATGGCGCGGTGGTCGGCTTCTTCTCGCTCGAAATGTCGGCCGAGCAGCTGGCAACGCGCGTGCTCTCGGAAGAATCCCGCGTCGCTTCGGACCGCATCCGGCGCGGCGACGTCTCGCACGATGATTTCGGCCGCTTCGTGCAGGCGAGCCAGAAGCTCGCTTCGGTGCCGCTCTTTATCGACGATACCCCTGCTCTCACCATCGGCGGGCTGCGCACCCGCGCCCGGCGGCTGATGCGCCAACAGGGTCTCGGCATGATCATCGTCGACTACCTGCAGCTGCTGCGCGGCTCGGGCGACAGCGTCGAGAACCGGGTGCAGGAGATCTCGGAGATCACCCGGGGGCTCAAGGCGCTGGCAAAGGAGCTCAACGTGCCGGTGCTGGCCCTCTCGCAGCTTTCGCGCGCGGTCGAGCAGCGCGAAGACAAGCGGCCGATGCTGTCCGACCTGCGTGAATCCGGCTCGATCGAGCAGGACGCCGACGTGGTCATGTTCGTCTTCCGCGAGGAATACTACTTGAGCCGCGGCGAGCCGATGCGCCGTCCGGAGGAGAGCGACGACAAGTTCAACGCACGCTATGCCGACTGGCAGCAGCGGCTCGAGGAGGTGCACGGCACCGGCGAGGTGATCATCGCCAAGCAGCGTCACGGTCCCATCGGCAAGGTGACGCTGCGCTTCGACGGCGAGACCACCCGCTTCGAGAATTTCGTCCGCAACGACCACCTGCCCAATGACCACTGAGCGGCGGTCGCGCGCGCTCGCGCGCGCCGGCGCCGTATTGGAGGTCGATCTCGCCGCCATCGTCGAGAACTGGCGCCGGCTCGCCGCCCGGCTCGCCCCCGGCGCAAGCTGCGCGGCAGTAGTCAAGGCCGACGCCTATGGCCTCGGCATGGCGCGCGTGGCGCCGCGGCTCGCCGCCGCGGGCTGCCGGCTCTTCTTCGTCGCGACCATCGACGAGGGCATCGCCTTGCGGCGCGTGTTGCCCGGGATCGAGATCGCGGTGCTCGGCGGCTTCCTGCCCGGCACCGGCGGCGAATTCACCCGTACGCGCCTGATCCCGGTGCTGAACTCGGCCGATGAGATCGATGCCTGGCGCGCCAATCCCCGCACGCGCGCCTTCCCTGCGATGATCCATGTCGATACCGGCATGGCGCGGCTCGGCCTTGCACGCGACGAGCTGGCGGCGCTCGCCGGCGCGCCCGAGCGCCTGGCGGGACTGCAGCTTCGCGCCGTCCTCAGCCACCTCGCTTGCGCCGAGGATGCCGGGGCGCGGCAGAATTCCGAGCAGCTCGCGGCGTTCCGCGCCGCGCTCGGTCTCCTGCCCCAGGCGCCGGCCAGCCTCGCCGCCGGCTCCGGCATCTTTCTCGGGCCCGATTACCATTTCGCCTTCGTCCGCCCCGGCGCCGCGCTCTATGGCGTCAATCCGCTGCCCGGGCGCCCCAATCCGATGGCCCAAGTGGTTCGTCTCAAAGGCAGAATCCTGCAAGTGCGCGACATTGACACCGGCATGACCGTTGGTTATGGTGCGACGCATCGCATGGAGCGCCCCGGCCGGATCGCCACGGTCGCCGTCGGTTATGCCGATGGCTGGCTCCGATCGGGGAGCCATCGCGGTAGCGCCGGCATTGCCGGTCGCCGGGTTCCCGTCGTCGGACGCATCTCAATGGACCTGCTGACGCTCGACGTGACGGGCATCGATCCCGCCCTGGCCCGGCCCGGCAACTTCGTCGATCTCATGGACGATACCTACGGCGTAGACGAGGTGGCGGCCGCCGCCGGCACGATCGGCTACGAGATCTTGACGGCGCTCGGACAGCGCTATCACCGGATCTATCGCGGCGAGGCCGGCTGAGCATGTTCGACTTCCTCGCTCGGGTCGGGCGCGTCTTCCTCTCCTTCCTCGGCGCCGCCGGGCGGCTTGCGCTTTTTGCGCTGAAGGCGCTGAGCCATTGCCTGCGCCCGCCCTTCTATCCGCGGCTGATCGCGCGCCAGCTCATCGACATCGGCTACTACTCGCTGCCGGTGGTCGGTCTCACCGCCCTCTTCACCGGCGTGGTGCTGGCGCTGCAGACCAATACCGGCTTCAGCCGCATCAACGCGCAAGGCGCCGTGGCGCTCGTAGTCGTGCTGTCGGTGACGCGCGAGCTGGGCCCGGTGATCGCTTCGCTGATGGTGGCCGGTCGCATCGGCGCGGCGATGGCCGCCGAGATCGGCACCATGCGCGTCACCGACCAGATCGACGCGCTCTCAACGCTGGCGACCAATCCTTTCAAATACCTCGTGGTGCCGCGCCTCCTCGCCGGCACCGTCGCCGTGCCCGTCCTGGTCCTCATCGCCGACATCATCGGCGTGTTCGGCGGCTTTCTCGTCGCGACGTATAAGCTCGGCTTCAACCCGGCAGGCTATCTCGGCCAGACCGCGGATTACCTGCATGCCGACGACGTCATTTCGGGGCTCATCAAGGCCGCGGTGTTCGGGTTCATCATCGCGCTGATGGGCTGCTATCACGGCTACCATTCGCGCGGCGGCGCCGAAGGCGTCGGCACGGCGACGACCTATTCTGTCGTCTCGGCCTCGATCCTCATCCTGCTCTTCGACTCCGCGCTCACCAGCGTGCTTTTCTGACCATGAGCCACCCGCCGAAGATCGTCATCCGCGGCCTCAGGAAGTCCTTCGGCCGCAAGGTCGTGCTCGACGGCATCGATCTCGATATCGGCGAGCGCGAGAGCCTGGTGATCATCGGCGGCTCCGGCACCGGCAAGTCGGTGCTGGTGAAATGCGTGCTCGGCCTGCTCGAGCCCGATGCCGGCTCGATCAAGATCGACGGCCGCGAGGTCATCGGCATGCCGGGACGCGAGCGCGAAAAGCTCATGCAAAGCTTCGGCATGCTGTTCCAGGGCGCGGCACTGTTCGACTCGCTGCGCGTCTGGGAGAACGTCGCCTTCGGGCTGATCCAGGGCCGCGGCATCGACCGCCGCGCGGCCAAGGAGATCGCGTTGCAGAAGCTGGGCGCGGTGGGGCTCGGCCCCGAGGTAGGCGAACTCAGGCCATCGGAGCTTTCGGGCGGCATGCAGAAGCGGGTCGCGCTGGCGCGCGCCATCGCCGCCGAGCCGCAAATCATCATCTTCGACGAGCCGACCACCGGCCTCGATCCGATCATGGCCGACGTGATCAACGACCTCATCGTCCAGTGCGTGCGCGATCTCGGCGCCACCGCCATCTCGATCACCCACGACATGGCGAGCGCGCACAAGATCGCCGACCGTATCGCCATGATCTACAAAGGGCGTATCATATGGGCCGGGGTCAAGGACGAGATCGACCGGTCCGGCAACCCCTACGTAGACCAGTTCATTCACGGCCGCGCCGAAGGGCCGATCAAGATGGAGGTGCGCGCGCTGTGAGCGGTCGAGGAGACTGATTTGCCGCGTGCGCAGGCCCATTTCGTCTGTCAGGAATGCGGCGCCGCCCATCCCAAATGGGCGGGGAAGTGCGACGCCTGTGGCGGCTGGAACTGTCTCGTCGAAGAGGCGCTGCGCGACTCGACGCCCAAGGGACTCGGCGGGGGAAAGGGCCGCAAGCTCGCCTTTTCCGGCCTCGAAGGAACGGCGCAGGCGACGCCCCGCCGCGTCTCGGGGATCGCCGAGTTCGACCGCGTCTGCGGCGGCGGTATCGTTCCGGGCTCGGCCCTGCTGGTCGGCGGCGATCCCGGCATCGGCAAATCGACGGTGCTGCTCCAGGTCGTCGCTGCGCTCGCCGCCGGCAGGGGCGGCGCGTCGGCCGGCTGCGCCTACGTCTCGGGCGAGGAATCGCTCGACCAGGTGCGGCTGCGCGCATCGCGGCTCAGCGTCGCCGGAGCGCCGGTCCGTCTGGCCGCCGCCACCAGCATCCGGGACATCATCGCCACGCTCGATTCCGTCGATGCGCCCGAGGTCGTCGTCATTGACTCGATTCAAACGATGTATCTCGACACGCTCGACAGCGCGCCGGGGACCGTGAGCCAGGTGCGCGCCTCGGCGCAGGAGCTCATCCGCCTCGCCAAGCAGCGCGGCTTTTCCGTGATCCTCGTCGGCCACGTCACCAAGGAAGGGCTTATCGCGGGGCCGCGCGTGCTCGAGCACATGGTCGACACGGTGCTTTATTTCGAGGGCGAGCGCGGTCACCAGTTCCGCATTCTGCGCGCGGTCAAGAATCGCTTCGGGCCGACCGACGAGATCGGCGTCTTCGAGATGACCGATGCGGGGCTGGCCGAGGTGCCGAACCCCTCCGCCCTCTTTCTTGCCGAACGCCAGGGGGAGACCTCCGGCGCCGCCGTCTTCGCCGGCATGGAAGGCACCCGCCCGGTGCTGGTCGAGATCCAGGCGCTGGTGGCGCCCTCGAGCCTCGGCACGCCGCGCCGCGCCGTCGTCGGCTGGGACAACAGCCGGCTTGCCATGGTGCTCGCGGTGCTCGAGGCGCGCTGCGGCGTGCAGATCGGGCTCAACGACATCTATCTCAACGTCGCCGGTGGATTGCGCATCGCCGAGCCGGCCGCCGACCTCGCCGTCGCCGCCGCTCTCGTCTCCGCGCTCACCCTGCAGCCGGTGCCGGCGGAGACGGTGGTGTTCGGCGAGATCGGGCTTTCCGGCGAGGTGCGGCCGGTGGGGCAGGCCGAGGCGCGCCTCAAGGAAGCCGGCAAGCTCGGCTTCACCGGCGCTCTGGTGCCGCCCTATCGCGGCCGCGGCAAGGAGCGCAGGCCGCCGGCCGGCATCGCCTTGCGCGAGATCCGCCATCTGCGCCAGCTGGCCGAGCTGTTCGACGATCTGCCGCACCGCGCCCAGCGCAGCGTCGCCCTGCCGGGAGTGCGGCGATGAACCTGCTCGACATGATCGTCATCGGCGTGGTGCTGCTGTCGGGGCTCTTCGCCTTCGCCCGCGGCTTCGTCAAAGAGGCCCTGTCGGTAGCAGCCTGGATCGGCGCCGGCTTCGCCGCGCTCTATGGCTTGCCCTATGCGACCCCGGTGGCCGAGCGCTTCCTGCCGCGGGGCGCGGTCGCCGAAGCGGTGGCCGGCCTTGCGGTCTTCCTCGTGGCACTCATCATCCTTTCGCTCGCGACGTCCTCGGTCGCGCGCCGCGTCAAGGAGAGCTCGCTCTCCGCCGTCGACCGCACCTTGGGGTTGGTCTTCGGCCTGGTGCGCGGGCTGGTGCTGGTGTGCATCGCCTACATCGCCCTCTCATGGGCACTGCCGCCTGCCGCGCAGCAGCCGACCTGGATCGCCGATGCGCGGACGCTGCCGCTGCTGGCGACCGGTGCCGAACGGCTGCGCTCGCTGGTCCCCGCGGTTTATCGCGTCCGCGCCGAGGCCACTGCCGAGGGCACAAGACGGGCGGCGGAGCAGATGCAGGAAGCGGCCGGCGCGATGGATGCGCTGAGCCGGCCCCGGCAGACGACCGCGACAGGCCATGGGGCCGGCTATACCAACTCGGATCAGCGCGATCTCGACCGCCTGATCCAGCAGCAGCAGGGCACGCAATAAGTGGCCGCGCCCTCTGGCGGGAACCAGCGGTTGCGTGTAGAAACTGCACGGGAATGCTCGACATTCCGCTCGGTGATGCCTATGTCAGGCGCGGAATTCCTGCGCTCTCTCTTAACCAAGGCAGCGTCATGCTGACCACTCATCCGCTCGACGACGACCATCTGCGCGAGGAATGCGGGGTTTTCGGGATTTACGGCCACCCCGAATCGGGCGCGCTGGCCGCGCTCGGGCTGCATGCGCTCCAGCATCGCGGGCAGGAGGCCGTCGGTATCGTCGCCTATGACGGCGAGCAGTTTCATGCTCATCGCGGCATGGGACATGTCGGCGAGAATTTCAGCTCCAAGGAAGTGATCGGCCGACTGCGGGGGCATTCCGCCATCGGCCATGTGCGCTACGCCACCACCGGCGAAGTGGCCATGCGCAACGTCCAGCCGCTCTTCGCCGATTTCGAATTCGGCGGCCTCGCCATCTGCCACAACGGCAATCTCACCAATTCCTACCACCTGCGACGCAAGCTCGTCGGCCGCGGCAGCATCTTCCAATCGACCAGCGACACCGAGGTGATCGTTCACCTGATCGCCACCAGCCTGAAGCGCACCGTCGAGGAGCGCATGGTCGATGCGCTGCGGCAGGTGGAGGGCGCCTACTCGCTGGTGGCGCTCACTCAGGATGGGCTGATCGGCGTCCGCGATCCGCTGGGAGTAAGGCCGCTGGCGCTCGGCAAGCTCGGCGATGCCTGGATCCTGGCTTCGGAAAGCTGCGCGTTCGATATCATCGGCGCCGAGTTCGTGCGCGATATCGAGGCGGGCGAGCTCGTCACGATCAATGCGCTGGGCGTACAGAGCAGCAAGCCCTTCGAGCGCGCGAAGCAGCGCTTCTGCGTCTTCGAATACATCTATTTCGCCCGCCCGGACAGCGTCGTCGATGGCATCAGCGTCTACGAGGCGAGAAAGCGCATCGGCGCCGAGCTCGCGCGCGAGAGCCGGGTCGCGGCCGACATCGTCATTCCGGTGCCGGACTCCGGCGTGCCGGCGGCATTGGGGTATTCGCAGGAAAGCAGCATCCCCTTCGAGCTCGGCATCATCCGCAACCACTATGTCGGCCGCACTTTCATCGAGCCGACCGACCAGATCCGCCATCTCGGCGTCAAGCTCAAGCACAACGCCAACCGCGTGAAGATCGAAGGCAAGCGGGTCATTCTCGTCGATGACTCCATCGTGCGCGGCACCACCTCGACCAAGATCGTCGAGATGGTCCGGCAAGCCGGAGCGCGCGAGGTGCATATGCGCATCTCGAGCCCGCCCACCAGTCATTCCTGCTTCTACGGCATCGCCACGCCCGAGCGCGAGAAGCTGCTCGCCTCGCGCATGGACGTGCGCGAGATGGCGCGCTTCATCGGCGCGGACACTCTCGCCTTCATCTCCATCGAGGGGCTCTATCGCGCGATGGGCGAAGTGAAGCGCGACCCCGCCGCGCCGCGCTTCTGCGATGCCTGTTTCACCGGCGACTACCCGATCGCGCTCGTAGACCACGACGCCGGCAAGGTGTCCACCCAGCTCTCGCTGCTCGCCGAGACGGCGTGAACGAGGCTCGCATGAGCGGCCTGCCTCGCCGGTCGCGCCGGTATGTCTGAACCCTCCGGCCGTCTCGCGGGCCGCCTGGCGCTCGTCACCGGCGCGTCGCGCGGCATTGGCGCCGCGGTGGCCAGGCGTTTCGCCGCCGAGGGCGCGCATGTGATCCTGCTTGCGCGCACGGTGGGCGGGCTCGAGGAGCTCGACGACGAAATCCGCGCGGGCGGTGGCACCGCCACGCTGGTGCCGCTCGATCTGCGCGATTTCGACAAGCTCGATCAGATGGGTGCCTCACTCTACCAGCGCTTCGGCCGGCTCGACGTGCTGGTCGCCAATGCCGGCGTGCTCGGCACGCTGTCGCCCATGGGCCATTTCACCCCGAAGATCTGGGCCGAGGTGATCGACACGAATCTGACGGCGAATTGGCGCCTCATCCGCTCGCTCGACCCGCTGCTCCGTCTGTCGGAGTCCGGCCGGGCCATCTTCACGACGTGCGCCGCGGCGCGCGACGCGACGCCCTATTGGGGCGCCTATGCCGCCAGCAAGGCTGCGCTCGAAACGATGGTGCGGATTTATGCCGGAGAGGTCGCCAAGACCAAGCTCCGGGTGAACCTCGTCGATCCCGGCGTGGTCGCCACCAGGCTTCGCCTGCAGGGCTTTCCCGGCGAAGACCGATCGCAGCTCAGGACGCCAGAGGACGTGGTCGAGCCCTTCGTCGCGCTGGCGTCCGCCGAGTGCGCGCTGCACGGTGAGATCGTCCACGCCTAGACAGCTCCCAGGAGCACGCTCATGGAATTCGACTTCGATGAGTTCTGCCGCACGCTCGCTGAGCAGGCTCCGGATGCGATCGTCTTCGCCGACGCCGAGGGCTTGATTCGCTTCTGGAACAAGGGCGCGCAGCAGATGTTCGGCTGGAGCGCAGCGGAAGCGGTCGGCCGTTCGCTCGACATCATCATTCCGGAGAAGCTGCGCGACCGGCACTGGAAGGGCTGGCGACAGGTGATGGAGACCGGCCGGTCGCGCTATGCAGCGGGCGAGCTGCTTGCCGTGCCTGGGCTGCGCAAGGACGGCACGCGCGTGTCGATCGAGTTCACGATTCTGCCCTTCCCGTCGCCGGCTGGCGGCGTTCTGGGCATGGCGGCGATCCTGCGTGACGTGACGAAGCGCTTCGAGGAGCTGCAGGCGCTGCGCCGCGAGCTTGCCGGCAAGCGCCGCGACTAAAACCTACTCCCCCGCGAACGGGTTCTTGCCCTTGCGCAGCATCATGCGGATCGGCACGCCCGGCAGATCGAAATCCTCGCGCAGCAGGTTGACGAGGTAGCGCCGATAGGTTTCCGGCAGATCGCCGGGCTTGGAGGCGAAGAGCGCGAAGGTCGGCGGGCGGATATTCGCTTGCGCCATATAACGCAGCTTGAGGCGGCGGCCGGAGACCAGCGGCGGCGGATGGCGATCCTGCACCCGGACGAGCCAGCGATTGAGCCGCGGCGTCGATATGCGGCGGTTCCACGCTTCATGCGTTTCGATCACCGCCGGCATCAGCCTGGCGAGGCCGGCGCCGCTCAGCGCCGAAAGCGTCACGAGGCGCACGCCCTGAAGCTGCGGCAACGAGGTTTCGAGCCGGCCCTTGACGCGCCGCAGCGCTGCCTGCCGATCTTCGACCAGATCCCATTTGTTGACCGCGAGCACGAGCGCACGGCCCTCCTCCTCGACCATCTCGGCGATGGTCAGGTCCTGCTTCTCGAGCCCTTGCATCGCGTCGAGCACCAGCACCACGACTTCGGCGAAGCGGATCGCGCGCAGTGTTTCGGCCACCGAGAGCTTCTCGAGCTTCTCCTCCACTTTCGGCCGCCGCCGCAAACCCGCCGTATCGATGAGCCGCACCTTGCGTCCGCGCCATTGCCAGAGCGTGGCGATCGCGTCGCGTGTGATTCCCGCCTCGGGCCCGGTGAGCACCCGCTCCTCGCCGAGCAGGCGGTTGACCAGCGTCGACTTGCCGACATTGGGCCGGCCGATGATGGCGAGCTGCAGCGGCCGGTCCTCCCCGGCTTCGCCCGGCCCTTCGCTCACCGCTGTCTCCGGCGCCGCGGCGAAGGGACTGAGCGCTGCGAAGAGCTCGGCCATGCCTTCGCCATGCTCGGCCGAGATCGCGACCGGCTCGCCCAGGCCGAGCTCGAAGGCATCGAGCAGCCCGCTTTCGCCCGCCCGCCCCTCGGCTTTGTTTGCGACCAGGACGACCGGCGCTTTGCCGCGCCGCAGCCCATCGGCGAAATGCCGATCGAGCGGCGTCACCCCTGTCCGCGCATCGATGAGGAAGAGCGCAACGTCGGCACCGGCTAGGGCGCGCGCCGTCTGCTCCTGCATGCGAGCGCCGAGGCTGCCGGATGCAGCCTCATCGAGCCCCGCCGTGTCGATGACGCGAAAGCGCAGATCGCCCAGCGCCGCCTCGCCCTCGCGCCGGTCGCGCGTCACGCCCGGCGTGTCGTCGACCAGCGCCAGGCGATGACCGACGAGGCGGTTGAACAGCGTCGATTTGCCGACATTGGGCCGTCCGATGATGGTGACCGTCAATCCCATCGCCCCTCCGGCGCGCTCACTTGAGCGCGATGAGATCGGCCTCGTCGGTCAGCACATAGAGCACGTCGTTGGCGACCACGGGATCGAGGAAGACGCCATCGGGGAACTCGACGTGGCCAAGCGCCTTGCCGGTATAGGGCGAGACCGAGATCGCGTCGCCGTTCGAGGAAACGACGATGAGCCGGTCGCCGGCCAGCACGGGACCGGCCCAGCGCACGGGATCGACGCGCTTGTCCGGATCCGCGTAACGCGGCAACTCGATCGACCAGCGCACGCGTCCGTCCGAGCGCATGAGGCAGAGCAGGTCGTAGTCGTTGGCGAGAAGATAGAGAAAGTCGCCGGCCACCCAAGGCCCATGCGTGCCGCCGACCTCCTGCTCCCAGACGCGGTCACCGGTGCGCAGATCGATCGCCACCACAAGCCCGGCATGGCTCACGGCGTAGACGCGGCCGCGATCGATCACCGGGCGGCCGCGGATATCGGCGAGAGTCGAGAGCGCGCCGAGTGGCCGTGCAGTGGCCAGATTGTCGGTCCAGAGCGGGCGGCCGTTCTCGGCGCGCAGCGCGTAGAGCTCGCCGGAGCTGTATGGCACGACGACGATGTCGCCCTCGACCGCGGGGCTCGCTGCACCGAGCAGCCCGGCAGTCTCCGGCAGCCCGTTATGCGTCCACAGCCGATGGCCGTCGTCGGCCGACAGCACGTCGAGCTCGTTCTCGACGGTCACGGCGAAAACGCGCCCATCGGCCACGGTCGGCGCACCGCGCATCGGCGCGCTGACCTGCTGGCGCCAGATCTCTCGGCCGGTGGCGGCATCGAGCGCCAGCACCTGCGCATAGCCGGTGGTGACGTAGATCCGGTCACCCGCGGCGGCGATGCCGCCGCCATAGGCGTGCGCGAGAGCGCTATCCGGCTTCACGTCGTTGCGCCACAACTCGCTTCCGGTCTTTGCATCGAGCGCCATCACCACGTCCTGCGCGTCGAGCGCAAAGATGCGCCCGGCCTCGACCACCGGCTGCGACAGCACGGCGCCATAGCGCGATTGGCCGGCGCCGATGCTCGTTCGCCATTCGCGATGGAGCGGGCCGTCGAGCGCCAGGTGCTGCATCGCATGCGTGGGGTATCCGCCGGACTGCGGCCAGTCGGCGTTGAGCACCGGCTTCGGCAGGCTTACCGGAAGCTTGAGGAGGGCCGGATCCGGCTCGAGCGTCCGATCGAGCGTGAGCACCGAGACACGCTCGCCCTTGAGCTTCTCTTTAGCAGTATCGGCGAAAATGTCGCTGAACCAGCTGCACCCGGCGACCGTCAGCAGCAGCCCCGCGGCGGTGAGACGCGCCAGAACCCGAACCGCAGTCAAGGCTTCACTCCGCGAGCGCCGCGACCATCTCGGCCGCCCGCGCGCGCAGATCCTGCGGCGCCGCCAGATCGTCGGCCACGCGCTGATAGGTCGCCCGCGCCGCGGCCTTGTCGCCGCTCTTGAGTTCGGCAAGCGCGGTGAGTTCCAGGGCGGTCGGGTGCCATGGGCTTGTCGTCGACGTCAGCGGCGCAATCTGCTCGATGATCGCCTTGGGGTCACCGCTCTTGAGCTCGTACTCGGCGGCCAGCAGCTTCGCCACGTCGCGATACATGCCATCGACCGAGCCGTCCGCCGCCAGCGCCCTATAGAGCGCGACCGCGCCGGGGATGTCGCCGGCACGTGCTTTGAGCGCCGCTTCCTCGAAACGCGCCAAGATGGCGTGGCCGCCGCCCGCCTGTCGGGCGATGATCGAGAAGGCGTCGGCCGCGTCCTTGTCCTTGCCCTGGCGCGCCAGATCGAGTGCGGTCAGGTAGCGCGCGCCTTCGGCCTCGCGCTGGCTCTGCTGATAGCGGCGCCACTGGACGACCCCCGCCGTGGCGAGCACGAGCACGATCGCGGCAACGATCACGTACTTACCGTAGCGCGTCCAGAGCTTGGCGAAATTTTCCCGCCTCAGCTCCTCGTCGATTTCATGGAAAATGTCGCTCACAAACTGCTCCAACCCGCGCCGGGCGGGCGCCACCATAGCGTTTCGGCCACGGGGAGGCAAACCGGGACGCCCGGGTTTGCTGCTGGACCTGCGCCCTGAAATGAGGAAAACTGCTTATTGTGGCGATCCCATGACGAGCTTCTTCCGCGGCGGCCGATGGCGACACTCTTTCGTCTGAACGATTACCGGCGCGGACACAAGACAGTCTTCTTCACACGCCCCGAGCTCAAGCAGCTGCTGTCGCTCTACAGCCGCCAGGTCGCACGCGGCGAATGGCGGGATTATGCGATCGATCAGCGCGAGGGCGCCGCGCTGTTCTCGGTCTTCCGCCACACCCACGAGAGCGCCCTCTATACCGTCGTCAAAACCGCCTCGGGCGGCGGCCGCCTGGGCGAGTTCGCGGTGCTAAGCGGCCGACAGCGTCTCGCCGGCGGCAAGCTCCCCGAAGTGCTGGCCACTCTGCAGCGCAGCCTGCGGCGCGGCTCCTCGATGCTGGACGGCGGAAGCGTCGGCTGAAGGCAACCTTCCATCTGACGGCGCAGGGCCGCGCAGTAGAGCGCCGCGCGAAGCCGGCGCGCGAGGGTTTCGTCGGGAGTGCTACCGCTCCCGACCCTGTTGGCCGAGGGTGGACAGCATCCTCGGAGGAAGGAACCCCATGAAGTCAGTTCTCCCGGTCGCAGCGATTCTAGCCCTTCTCGCCGGCGGCACGGCGTTGGCTCAACAATCGACGACCAACGGCCAGGGCGAAAGCGGAACGACCATGGCCCCGCCCAGCAACTCGACGGGCTCGAGCTCGACCACGCCAGGCGCCAATTCCACCACGCCAGGCGCGAACTCCACAGAGGGCAGCGGCAGCACCATGGCGCCGCAATCGCCGGGCGGCGACGCGGGCGGTACCGGGACGGGTGGCGCCGCGGGCGGTGCCGGTGCGGGTGGTACCGGTGGGGGAGGCGCAGGCGCAGCTGGCGGCGCGGGCACAGGGGCCGGCGGCGCGAGCGGTGCCGGCGGCAGCAAGTAATCCCGACTGCGAGCTCAGGTAATCCCGACTGCGAGCAAGGACCGCGCGGGGGGCTTCGGCCACCGCGCGGTTCGCCGCGCCCTAGCTTTGGCGCTCGCGCTCGATCACCGCTTCGACGGCTGATCCCAGCGCGAGCAATCGGCGGTCGGCGTTCTGGCTTCCGACCAGCATCAGCCCCACCGGCGCGCTGCCCGGCCGCTGGATCGGCAGGGTCAGCGCGCAGCCATCGAGGAAATTGACGATGGCGGTGTTGCGGAGAATGCGCCCGTTGAGCCGCCAGAACTCTTCCTCGCGCTCGAAGGCGGCGATTTCGGGCGCGACGAGCGGCAGCGTCGGCATGATGAGCGCATCGAGATCCGCCGTCCGCTGCGCCACTGCAGCGATGAATTCACCACGGCGGCGGCTAAGCGTCACATATTCAGCGGCGCTCATCGAGCGCCCGCGCTCGATGCGTAGCCGCACGCGTGCATCGTAATCCTGGCCGCGGCGCGCCAGCAGTCGCTCGTGCCAGGCATAGGCCTCCGGCGGCGAGAAGCCGCCCTTTGCATTGATCGACGGATAGTCGGCAAGTTCGGCGAGCGGCAGTTCGACGATGCGCGCACCGGCACGCGAGAGCGCGGAGCAGGCGCGCTCGAAGGCGGCGGCCACCTCGGCATCGAGATCGTCCAGCACCAGGGTGCGTGGGAGGCCCAGTCTCATCCCGGCGATAGCGGCCGCAGGCGGCGCGACGGCGGGCTCACCGGCCATGACCGCGTCGGTCACCGCGCAGCATGCGACGCTACGCCCGAGCGGCCCGACCGAATCGAGCGTGGTCGAGAGCGGTGTTGCCCCGTCGCGTGGCACGCGGCGCTGCGTCGGCTTGAAGCCCACCGTGCCGCAGAATGCCGCCGGAATGCGCACCGAGCCGCCGGTATCGGTGCCGATCGCTACGACGGACATCCCATCCGTGATCGAAACCGGCGCACCCGACGACGACCCGCCCGGTATCCGCTTGCGATCAAAGGGGTTTCCCGGCGTGCCGTAATGCGGATTGATGCCGACGCCGGAGAAGGCGAATTCGGTCATATTGGTGCGGCCGACGAGAACAGCGCCCGCGGCGCGCAGCCGGGCCACGATCGGCGCGTCGGCAGCCGCCGGCGGCGCATCGTCTAGCGCGCGCGATCCCGCCAGGGTGCGTTCCCCGGCGACGTCGAAGAGGTCCTTGATCGATACCGGCAATCCGGCAAGCGGCGAGGCCACGTATCCGGCGTTGCGCAACCGATCCTGCGCATCGGCAGCGGCGCGGGCGTTCTCGGCATAGACGCGCAGGAAGCAGCGCCGCCCCTCGCCCGCCGGATCGGCGATCCGGTCGAGCGCCGCCTCGACAAGCTCGCGGCTCGTGGTTTTGCCGGAGGCGAGTGCCGCGGCAAGGCTGGCAACAGTAGGAACGGCGGACGGGGTGGACATCGAAGATCCTCAGGCGGCTCGGTGGCGGGAGTTGGAGGAGACTACGCGCGGCCGCGGCAGGCAACCGGAAAACCGCAGGGGGCGCCCTCCCCGCTTCTCCCGCGGACGGCGAAATTTCCCCTCCCGCGGAACAATCTGTGGACAAGGGCGTTCCCTTCCGCGCGACGCTCCCGGGCCCGTTGCGGCTCTCCCTGGAAAGGAAATGAATGGCGCTCGATCTGCCGCTCGTCGTCCCGTTCCGCGAGAAAGGCGGGGCCGCCGGACCGCTCGAAGCCGCCCCCACCTCCCCACCCGAACCGAACGCCGACGCATCGATGTCTCCGACCGCCGCCCGCACGCCTGCCGGCTGCCGCTTCTGTGGCGGCGCGCTGCATGATTTCGTCGATCTCGGCATGTCGCCGCTCTGCGAGAGCTTTCTGGCGACCGACGAGCTCGACCGGATGGAGCCGTTCTACCCGCTCAAGGTGATGGTCTGCGGCGAGTGCCTCCTGGCGCAGGTACAGGAATACGTCGCCCCGGAGCACATCTTTCGGGAGTACGCCTATTTCTCCTCCTTCTCCCGCGCCTGGCTGGACCACGCCCGGCAGTACTGCGAGATGGCCGCGGAGCGCTTCCGCTTGGGCCACGGCAGCCGGATCGTCGAGCTGGCGAGCAATGACGGCTACCTGCTGCAATTCTTCGTCGCCAAGGGCTACGAGGTGCTGGGTATCGATCCCGCCGAGAACGTCGCCGAGGCGGCCGAGGCGAAGGGGGTACGCACACTCGCGCGCTTCTTCGATCGCGAGCTGGCGGGCGAGCTCGCGCGCGCCGGCACGCTCGCTGACCTCGTCATCGGCAACAACGTGCTGGCGCAGGTGCCCGACATCAACGGCTTCCTCGCCGGCGTGCCCACCATCTTGAAGCCGCGCGGCGTCGCGACCTTCGAATTCCCGCATCTGCTCCGGCTGATCGAAGGCAATCAGTTCGACACGATCTATCACGAGCATTTCTCGTATTTCTCGCTGATGACGGCCGAGCGCATTCTCACCGCGCAGGGTCTCAGGGTGTTCGACGTCGAGGAGCTGTGGACCCATGGCGGATCGCTCAGGCTCTATGTCTGTCACGCCGACAATGCGGCGCAGCCGACGCTGCCCTCGGTTGCCGCGCTCGTCGAGCGCGAGCACCGCGCCGGCTTGCGCGAGCTTTCGACCTATGCCGCCTTCGAGGAGCGGGTACGCGAGACCAAGCGCGGCCTCCTCGATTTCCTGATCGACGCCAAGCGCGCCGGCAAGCGGATCGTCGGCTACGGCGCGCCTGGGAAGGGCAACACGCTGCTCAACTACTGCGGCATCCGCGCCGATTTCGTCGACTACACCGTCGACCGCAATCCCTACAAGCACGGCAGGTATCTGCCCGGGACGCACATTCCGGTGCTGCCGCCCGAGCGCATCGCCGAGACGCGCCCGGACTATCTGCTGATCCTGCCGTGGAACCTGAAGGACGAGATCATGGCGCAGATGGCCTTCATCCGCGAGTGGGGCGGCAAGTTCGTCGTGCCCATCCCGGAGACGACCGTTTACGCGTGATGCGTAGGCCTGTGGCAAGGCAAGCGAGGTAGTCATGCGGGTGGTGTTGTTTTGCGGCGGCCTCGGTATGCGGCTGCGCGACTATTCCGACACGATCCCGAAGCCGATGGTGCAGATCGGCTATCGGCCGCTGATCTGGTGGGTGATGAAGTACTACGCGCATTTCGGTCATCGCGATTTCATCCTCTGTCTCGGCTACAAGGGCGACGTCATCAAGGACTATTTCCTCAACTACAACGAATGCCGCTCCAACGATTTCGTCCTGTCCCAGGGCGGCCGGCACATAGACCTGCTGCAGAAAGACATCGAGGACTGGAGCATCACCTTCGTCGATACCGGCATCAACGCCAATATCGGCGAGCGGCTGATGGCGGTGCAGCCTTTCGTGCGCGACGAGGAGATCTTCCTCGCCAATTACAGCGACGGACTCACCGATTTCACTCTGCCGCCGATGATTGAGGACTTCCGGCGCAGCAATCATGTCGCGACGTTCCTCAGCGTCCGCCCCAACAACAGCTTCCATTTCGTCTCGCGCCGGGAGGACGGGATCGTCACGTCGATCGACGACGTCATGAGCGCCAATGCCTGGATCAACGGCGGATTTTTCGCGCTTCGCCGCGAGATCTTCGACTACATGCAGGCGGGAGACGAACTCGTGGTCGAGCCGTTCCAGCGGCTCATCGGCGAAGGCCGGCTGGCCACGCGCCCCTATGAGGGATTCTGGCGCTGCGTCGATACCTTCAAGGACCTGCAAGCGCTCGAAAGCCTCTACACGAAAGGCCGCGCGCCCTGGGAGGTGTGGCGTCGCGAGCCGGCCGAGGCACCGCGCCTTTCCGCCTCTTCAAAGCCGGCGGAACGCGCGCCCACAGCGGCCTGGCACGTGCGCGCCGGGAGCTGAGGCGGCCGTGCTCAGCCTCGCTTTCGCCGGGGCGCAGGAGCCGCTCCGCCTGCTCTGCCTCGGTGCCCATCCGGACGATATCGAGATCGGCTGCGGCGGCACGATCCTGCGGCTCGCCGCCGAGCACAAGAACATGAGCGTTCGCTGGCTGGTGTTCAGCGGCGACGAGCACCGCCGGCAGGAGGCCGCTGCGGCGGCGCGCTGGTTCCTCGGCGGCCTCGCCGAGGTCGAAATCGAGATCCGCGACTTCCGCGACGGGTTCTTTCCCTCCCAACACGCCGCCCTCAAAGAGGAGTTCGAGCGGCTCAAGCGGCAGTATCGCCCGTCGCTTGTGCTGACGCATTGCCGGGACGACCTGCACCAGGATCACCGGCTGGTCGCCGAACTCACTTACAACACCTTTCGCGACCATCTCGTCTGGGAATACGAGATCCCGAAATACGACGGCGATCTTGGCAATCCCAACCTGTTCGTGCCGCTCGGCGCCGAGCATTGCCGGCGCAAGGTCGCGGGGCTGCTGGAGCATTTTCCGAGCCAACGGACACGCGCTTCCTGGTTCACCGAGGAGACGTTCTTCGCCTTGCTGCGCCTGCGCGGCATCGGCTGCAACGCGCTGTCGGGATATGCAGAAGCGTTCTATTGCCGCAAAGCGGTGGTCTGACCGGGAGCGTCGCTCAGTGCGTGGGTAGCCCGGCCTTCGCCGAGCCGCGCGGCAGCGGCGCGGAGAGCTCGGCCAGGCTGCTCTCGAGCGCTTCCTGCAAATCGCCGACCACGCTCGGCGGCGCGAGCGCCGGCAATGCCGGCTTTTCGCCGCGACGCTTCGACTGTACGAAATGGAAGAGCGCCTCCTGGTAGCGATCGCGGAAGTCGCGCCGCGGATCGAAGCTCCCGGCGAGCCGCGCGATGATCCGTTCGGCAAGCTCGATCATCGCCTCGCTGGGCGCTGAATCCTCGCTCTCGCCGGCCGCCTCCTCGCCCCGCACCTCATGCGCCGCGCGCAGGCTGGTCAGCAGCATGACCCTCCCGCGCGGCTCGATGACCACGGCGCGCTCGCGCGCCCCCAGGACGAGCCGGCTGATGGCGGCGAGGCCGCGGCGGCGCATCGCTTCGCGCAGCACGGCATAGGCCGGGTCGGGAGCGCGCCCGTCCGGCATCAGGAAATAGGGGGCATCGACATAGGCGCGGTCTATGGCGTCGCGCTCGACGAAGCGCTCGATGCGTAGCGTACGCGAGGAGTCGATCTCGATCTCGACCAGTTCTCGCTCCTCGA
>Ga0134125_10000813_pt1 | contig 40544 bp, 37 predicted proteins | sample KB31751_FD_96464 | JGI IMG/M metagenome (GOLD analysis project Ga0134125, IMG submission 96464) | Terrestrial soil microbial communities with excess Nitrogen fertilizer from Kellogg Biological Station, Michigan, USA - KB3-175-1 | ecosystem: Environmental > Terrestrial > Soil > Unclassified ...
CTCGGCCGAGCGCCGGTAGGCGCGGCCCGTCATCAGCGCCGTGATCGCCGCGGCCGTGCCCCGACCCTGGTCGGAGTCGTAGGGCATCCCGTTGCTCATCAGGTACGCGCCGAGGTTCGCGTAGCCGAGGCCGAGCTGACGGAAGGCGCGCGCGTTCTCGCCGATCTCCTGCGTGGGGTAGCTGGAGGGGCCGACGACGATCTCCTGCGCGAGCAGCACGATGTCGACCGCGTGCTCGAACGTCGCGACGTCGAAGGACCCGTCGGGGCGGCGGAACTTCATCAGGTTCAGCGAGGCGAGGTTGCAGGCCGAGTCGTCGACGTGCATGTACTCGCTGCACGGGTTCGACGCGTTGATGCGTCCGCTCGCCGGGCAGGTGTGCCACTGGTTGATCGTCGTGTCGTACTGCACGCCCGGGTCGGCGCAGCGCCACGCCGCCTCGGCGATCTCGCGCATCAGCTCGCGCGCCGAGACCGGCTCGCCGACGGGCTCGCCCGTCGTGCGCGCGATCAGGTTCCAGTCGGCGTCGTCCTCGACGGCCTTCATGAACTCGTCGGTGATCCGCACCGAGTTGTTCGCGTTCTGGTACTGGATCGAGAAGAAGCCGTCGCCGTCGATCGACATGTCGAAGCCGGCCTCGCGTAGCGCCAGGGCCTTGTCCTCCTCCTTGGCCTTGCACCAGATGAACTCGCGGATGTCCGGGTGGTCGATGTCGAGCACGACCATCTTGGCCGCCCGCCGCGTCTTGCCACCCGACTTGATCGTCCCGGCCCACGAGTCCGCCCCGCGCATGAAGGAGACCGGCCCCGACGCCGTCCCCCCCTTGGCAAGCGGCTCCATCGAGCCGCGGATTTTCGAGAGGTTGATGCCCGACCCCGAGCCGCCGCGGAAGATGTTCCCCTCCTTGGTGTTCCAGCCGAGGATCGACTCCATCGTGTCCTCGACGGAGAGGATGAAGCAGGCGCTGCACTGCGGGTGCTCCTCGAAGCCGACGTTGAACCAGACGGGCGAGTTGAAGGCCGCCATCTGGTGGAGCAGGATGTGCGTCAGCTCGTGGTTGAACGCGGTCGCGTCCTCTTCGCTCGCGAAGTAGCCGCCCGCGCGGCCCCAGCCGGTGATCGTTCCCGCGACGCGGCCGATCATCTGCTTGACCGAGCTCTCGCGCGCCTCGCTGCCGAGCTGGCCGCGGAAGTACTTCTGGGCGACGATGTTGGTCGCGTTCTGCGACCACGTCTTGGGGAACTCGACCCCGCGCTGTTCGAAGGCGACGTGGTCGCCGTGACCGATCCGTGCGTCGCGAAGCTCCCACTCCACCGACTCGAAGGGATGCGTCCCGGGACTGCTCAACAGGCGCCTGATCTGCATTGCCTGGCCGGGTACCGCCTCCGGCGAGATCGTGGTGTGCGGGGCTTCGTTCATCGGACCTTCCTCCTCTGCTGCGCCTGCGTGGGGCGAACCCACTGAAAGCTGTTGACGGGGTCGACCATGGTCCCTCGCCGACCGGACGGAAACGATGCGCGCAGAGGATTGGGATCGGGCGGCGTTTCCACCCTCCATTGTAGTCGCTCGGAGACCTCTCTCAGGGCTCGAAAGCCCTTTGGACAAGCCATTTTCCGACGATTTGGGGGGTGAGCCGAACCCGCACTTTGCGGCCCGCGTGGGCCGCGGGCGGGGGCGGGCGGGAGCCCTAGTGTCCGAGTCTGAACCAGTCTGTGAATTCCGCCCACGTTGCGGAGGCGCGGAAGCCCGCCTCGGCGAGCGAGTGCCGCCACGAGAGCAGCCAGTGCGGCTCGAAGGCGCCGAACCTGAAGACGGCCCAGACCAGGCAGGCGAGCGCGATCAGCGCGGCGAGAACCGCGGCGAGGATCGCCCCGCCCGAGACACCGCTCTTGGAGGCGCCCGCTCGGGACGTCGCCCGGCCGGTGCTCGTCGGGGTGGTCGTGCTGGAGCCCTGGGCGCTCTGGGGAGCCGTTTCGCTTGCGATCTGCGGGACCGTGGTGCTCGCCGGGGTGCCCCCGGCCGCCGGCGGCAGCGTCGTCACCGGGGGCGTGGCCCCGGTCGCCGTCGCGGCCCCGCTCGGCGCCGCGGGCGCGGCCGCGCCGCCGGCCTGAGAGCTCACGGCCGGCGCCTGCTGCTGCCAGGCGGCGGCGCTCGATGCGGTGGGCGCCTCTCCCGCTGCCGTGCGGTTTTTCGCGAGCAGTCCGGCGATGCCGCCGGGGCTCTTCGCACCCGCGCCGAGCGCGGTACCGCAGCAGGCGAGCGCGAAGCTCGCCGCGAGCGCGAGGCAGAGCGGCAGGGCCGGGCGGATGCGGGTTCGGCGGGCGGGGCTGGGCATCGGCCTGATGCTAGATGGTCGCGGCGCCGTCGATCGCGTCGAGAGCGGCCGCGAGCACATCGCCGGGGGGCGCCGTCGCGTCGAGCACGCGGAACCGGCCGGGCTCGGCCGCGGCGAGCGTCTCGTAGGCCGCGGCGATCGCGGCGAAGAAGGCGGGCGGCTCGGCCTCGAGCCGATCGAGTCCCGCGGCCGGCCGCTCCGGGCGCGCGGCGAGGCGCTCCGGCACGAGCTCCGGGGGCAAGCGCAGGAGCAGCGTCAGGTCGGGCCGCAGGCCGCCCGTGGCGAACGCGTCGAGGTCGCGCATCGCCGGCACGCCGAGCCCGCGGCCACCGCCCTGGTAGGCGAGCGTCGAGTCGGAGAAGCGGTCGAGGATCAGGATCGCGCCCGCGGCGAGGCGGGGCTCGAGCAGCTCGACGACGAGCTGGGCCCGGGCGGCGAGGTAGAGGAGCGCCTCGGCGCGGGGGGAGACCTCGAGGGCCGGGTCGGTGACGAGCGCCCGCAGGCGCTCGGAGAGCTCGACGCCGCCGGGCTCGCGGACGAGCTCGGCGGGCAGGCCCCTCGCGACGAGGGCGTCGCGGAGCGCGGCGGCGAGGGTCGACTTGCCCGCCCCGTCGATGCCCTCGATCGTGATCAGCTTGCCGCGCGCCATCGAGGGGACGCTATCTCTCTACGATGCGCGAATGGCCGCGGGCGCAGAGCAGGGAGGAGGCGGGACGCTCCCGGACCCGGACCGCCATCCCCACGCCGCTGCCGTCCTCGGCCCGGCGCTCGCGCCCGGCGGGCGCCCGTCGCACGCCTACCTGTTCCACGGCCCGCCCGGCTCGGGCAAGCGGTCGGTCGCCCGCGGGTTCGCCGCGGCGCTCCTCGCCGAGGGGGGCGCGGGGAGCGCAGGCGCCGGATCTGTCGGGGAGCGGGTCGCCCGGGACAGTCACCCGGACCTGACGTGGGTGCGGCCCTCGGGGGCCGCGGAGATGCTCGTCTCGGACATCGAGGAGCCCGTCGTGGCCGCCGCCACGCGGACGCCGTTCGAGTCTCGCCGCCGCGTGTTCGTGATCGAGTCGGCCGAGACGATGAACGACCAGGCCGCGAACCGCCTGCTGAAGACGCTCGAGGAGCCCCCCTCCTTCGCGCACCTGGTTCTGCTCGCCGATCGTCTGGCCGACGTGCTGCCGACGATCGTCTCGCGCTGCCAGCTCGTGCGCTTCGACCCCCTGCCCCCCGAGCAGATCGAGCGCTCCCTCGTCGCGGGCGGCGCCTCCCCCGCGAGCGCCCGCGCGTGCGCGCGGCTGGCGAGCGGCGACGTGGCGATGGCCGAACGGTTGGCGGGCGAGGAGGGGCGGGCGCTGCGCGCGGTCGGCGAGCGCTACGCCCGCGCGGCCCTCACGGGGGAGACCGCGGGGCGGCCGTGGCTCGAGCTGCTCGAGGCCGCCCGCGCCGCCGGCACGGCCGCGGGTGAGCTGATCGGCGAGCGCCTCGCCGCGCAGGCCGAGCTGCTGCCCTCCAAGGAGCGCAAACGCCACGAGCGCGAAGGTCTCGACGCGCGCCGGCGGGGCGAGCGCCGTGCCCGCACGGCCACGCTCGACCTCGGCATGGCGCTGGCGGAGCTGTGGCTGCGAGACGTGCTCTGCGTGATCGAGGGAGCGAGCGATCTCGTCTTCGCTGTCGACCGCCTGGAGGCGCTCGAGGAGGACGCCGCCGGAGCTCGCGCCGCGACCGTCGAGCGGGCGATCGAGCTTGTGGGCGCGGCCCGCCTCAGCCTCTCGGTCAACGTCTCCGAGGAGCTCGCCCTGGAGTCCGTCGCCTATGAGGTCGGGGCGCTCGCGGAGGTCGGCGCGGGCTGAGGAGGGGCGATTCGTGAACCGTTTGGTTCAGCTTCGCCCCGGCGGCCGGTCGCCCCGGCGCCTTACCGCCGGAAACTGAACCGAGCGGTTCAGCTTCTCCTTTTCAGAGATCCGACGCGATCGACCCGAGGTTCGGCTCCATCCCGAACGTCTCGAAGGCCATGAAGGCGTGGAACTGGGCGTTCTCGGGCCCGTGGAAGTCGGCGGAGCCGGTCGTGAGCATGCCGCCCAAAGCCTCGGCGCGCTCGACGAGCAGGCGCGTCTGGGGCTCGTCGTGGGTGATGTAGAAGGCCTCGACGCCGTCGATCCCGAGGGCGTGGAAGCGGTCGAGCGTGCGGACGACCTCGTCGGGGTCTGAGATGTCCCAGAAGGGGTGGGCCCAGATCGCGACGCCGCCGGCCTCGTGGATCGCCTCGATCGACTCCTCGACGGTGGGGGTCTGGCGGAGGCGGAAGGCGGGCTTGCCCTCGATCAGGTAGCCGCGGATCAGGGAGCCGATGTCGTCGATGCTCTCGGCGGCGAGGCGCTCGGCGTTCGCCTCGGCGCGCAGGACGGCGCCGGCGAGGTGGGGGCGGCCGATCGGTTTGCCGGCGGCGATCCGCTCGTCGAGCTCGGCTTCGTCGAGGTCGAACCCGACCTCGCGCAGCGCGTCGCGCATGCGCAGGGTCCGCTTCTCCCGGTCGGCGAGGAACTCGTCCAGGCGGGTCGTCATCGGCGGCCCGGTGTAGTCGATGTCGTAGCCGAGGATGTGCAGTTCGCGGGGCTCGGGGGCGCCCTCGTCGACGGCGGAGATCTCGACTGCGGGGACGACCTTCACGCCGTGGGTCTCACCGGCGGCGACCGCCTCGGCGACGCCGGCGATCGTGTCGTGGTCGGAGAGGGCGAGCAGCTCGACCCCGGCCTCGGCGGCCCGGGCGACGACGTCGGAGGCGGAGAGGACCCCGTCGGAGTTGGTCGAGTGGGACTGCAGGTCGAAGCGGGGCGGCACGGGCCGGAAAGGGTACGCGATCCCCTCAGCCTCCGGCGGCCTCCCCGGCGGGCAGCCCCGCTGGCCCGACGCTGGTCAGCTTTCGGACACGACGGTCGATCGCGTGGCGGAGGCGGCGGACGGCGGCGTGGTAGCGGGCGGCCCGTTCGGTGAGGACGCTCGGGTTGAAGCGGTGGGCCGCGTCGAGCCGGGCGGCCGCCGCGTCGGTCTCGGCCGCGCGCAGACCGGCTTCGAGCCAGAGGACTTCGAGGTAGGCCAGCGCCGCGCCCTCCTCGTCGGCTGAGATCGCGCCCGGGCGCTCGAGCTGGCGGAGCAGCGGGACGACCTTCGACACGAGCCAGCGCTGCTCGCCGTGGACGCGCAGCATGAGGCAGATGTCGGGGGGATGTTCCGTCTGGACGGCGTCGCTCATTGGGGGGCTCGTATTCGGTGGGTTGGGGGGGTGAGAGGGGGTTCTCGTTCGCTCTGCCCACCGATTCGACCGGCCGGAATGGGTGCTTTAGGAGATTGCCGGGCCACTCCACGCATCGCCCCCGCGGGCCGTCCTGACGACCCCCGATTCAAGGGCCGGGCGGGGCCGGGCGATGTAGAGGGTGGAGGCCAGACACAGAGATGCTCGTGCTCGACACGGACCCGATGCGGCGGACGGCCGGGCAGTACGCCCGGGCGACTTGGCGTCACATGCGGATGCGGGCGCTCATCGCGCTCGGGGTGCTGGCGACCGCGACGGCGCTCGCGGGCAGCAGCTTCGGGCTGCAGGACTGGCGCTACACGGTCGGGGAGATCGGGCTGCTCGTGACGATCTTCGTGATCACCCGGTACGTCCTGCCGCTGGTCGAGCGCCAGGACCGCGGGGCCCTGGCCGAGGAGCAGGTCGGGGCGCTGCTCGACTCGCTGCCGGGCGACCGCTGGCGGGTCGTCCACGACGCGACGCTCGGGCGGGGCAACGTCGACCACATCGTGATCGGTCCGCCGGGCGTGTTCACGATCGAGACGAAGAGCCACCCGGGGCCCGTGCGGGTCGGCCGTATCCACGGCGCGACGATCGGTCAGGCGCAGGCCGAGGGGCGGGCGATCGCGTGGGTGACGGGCTGCGAGGTCGAGCCGCTGATCGTCTTCAGCAGGGCGTGGGTCGACCGCCCGGGGGCGCGCCGCAAGGGCGTGCGGGTCCTCCCCGCGCGGATGCTCCTGGGTCACCTTCGGAGGCGCCCGATGAGGCTCTCGGCGAGCGACGTCGAGGCCGCCCACCGGGCGCTCGGCGACGCGCTGCTGGAGCACCACAGCCGCACCCGGCTGCTCGGGGATCGCTGGTCGATCCGGTTGTAGGGCCCCCGGAGCGGGCGGTCTGCCCCGAAAAGGGAAACGTGAACCGCACGGTTCAGTGTTTGTTCTTCGGGCACCGACACGACGCTCACCGGCGCTCGTCGGGCCGCGTGGAGGCGGCGGAGTAGCCTGTTGCCCATGGCCGTGGCCGAGCACGCGATCGGGGTCGCGCCGCAGAACGGCGGGCGGGTGGATCCGTCGCTCCCGCCGGGCCCGCGTATGTCCCCGTTCCTGCAGACGCTCGCGTGGACGGTCGCGCCGACGTGGTTCATGCGCCGCTGCGCGCGGACGGTCGGGGACCATTTCACGATGACGTTCTTCCCGAGCGGGATGCGGTTCGTGATGGTGGCCGACCCGGACGCCGTGAAGGAGGTCTTCACGGCGCCGCCGGGCGTCGCGCCGTCGGCGGCGGGGAACTCGCCGATCCGCCCGGTCGTCGGGCCGAGCTCGGTGCTCGTGACGGTCGGGGAGGAGCACCTGCGCCAGCGCAAGCTGCTGCTGCCGCCGTTCCACGGGGAGCGGATGCGGGAGTACGAGGAGACGATCGTCGCGGCGACGCGGGCCGACATGGCCGAGTGGCCGCGGGGGCGGGCGATGAAGGTGCAGCCGCGCTCGCGGGCGATCACGCTCGAGGTGATCCTGACGGCGGTCTTCGGGGTCGGGGACGAGCGGCGGGAGCCGCTGCGGCGGGCGATCTCGGAGCTGCTGGCCCCGGTCAACATGCTGGCGGTGCTGCGGATCGCGCTCTCGCGGCCGACGGGGGAGCGGCCCGGGGGCAAAATCGGAGCGGCGCTCGACGCGCTCGACGCGGTCCTCTACGCGGAGATCCGCGCGCGGCGCGCGGCGGGGGACCTCGGGGAGCGGAGCGACATCCTCTCGCTGCTACTGCAGGCGCGCGACGAGGAGGGCGAGGCGATGAGCGACTCGGAGCTGCGCGACGAGCTCGTGACGCTGCTGCTGGCCGGCCACGAGACGACGGCGACGTCGGTCGCGTGGGCGATCGAGCGGCTCGTCCGTCACCCGGAGAAGCTCGCGCGGCTGCAGGCGGAGATCGACGCGGGCGACTCGGAGGAGTACATGACGGCGGTCGTGAACGAGACGCTGCGCGTGCGGCCGGTCGTCCCGATCGTGGCGCGGCAGCTGAAGGAGGACCTCGAGGTCGGCGGGAGGGTGCTGCCGGCGGGGACGACGGTCGCGCCGTGCATCTACCTGACGAACCGCAACCCGCGCGTCTACGAGCGCCCCGAGGAGTTCATGCCCGAGCGGTTCCTGAAGGACGGCCCGGAGACGTTCTCGTGGATCCCCTTCGGTGGTGGGATCAGGCGCTGCATCGGGGCGGCGTTCGCGCAGCTTGAGATGAAGCTGATCCTCCGCACGGTCCTGTCGGAGCTGACGCCGCGCCTTGAGGGTCCGTGGCGGCGGCCCGGCGAGCTGACGCGCCGCCGCGCGATCACGATGGTGCCGATGGCGGGCGCGCGGGTCGTGTGGGACGAGCGGTCGAGGATTTGATCTAGATATAGGGGGGCCGGACGGGCGCGCGGCGGGCGAGCCGCGCTCGTGGCCGGCGGTAGACCGCCGAGGTCGCGAGTACCGTCAAGAAGCTATGAGCAGCGCGACGAGCGAGACGGACATCGAGCCTGCCCGGGCCGCCGCGGCGAGTCCCGAGGAGCTGCTGGCGCGCTTCGGCCTGCGGGAGTTCAGGCCGGGCCAGCGGGAGGCCGTGGAGGCGGCCCTGTCGGGGCGGGACTCGCTGGTCGTGATGCCGACGGGGGGCGGGAAGTCGCTCTGCTACCAGCTCCCGGCCCTCGCCGAGATCGGGTTGGTCGTCGTCGTGAGCCCGCTGATCGCTTTGATGAGCGACCAGTGGCGGCGCTTGGAGGACGGCGGCGTGCGGGCGGCGATGCTGGCGTCGGGGATGGCCGAGGGCCACAACGCCGAGCGCCTGCGGGAGATCGAAGCGGGCGAGACGCAGCTCGTGCTGGCGGCGCCCGAGCGGTTCGCCTCGGGGGCCTTCCGGCGGGCGCTCGCCTCGCGGAAGGTGGGCCTGTTCGTGGTCGACGAGGCGCACTGCGTGGCCGAGTGGGGACACGACTTCCGCCCCGACTACCTGCGACTCGGCGAGGCGATCCGCTCGCTCGGCCGGCCGCCCGTGATGGCGGCGACGGCGACGGCGACGCCGCGGGTCTCGGCGGAGATCGCCCAGCGCCTGGAGCTGCGGGATCCGGTCCAGGTCCGCTCGGGCTTCGACCGCCCGAACCTGACGTTCGACGTCGCGGCCGTCGAGGGCAAGGGCGCGGTGGCGCGCAAGCGGGCGGCGCTGATGCACGTCCTCTCGGGGGAGGAGTCGCTGCCGGCGATCGTCTACGCGGAGACGCGCAAGGACACGGAGACGCTCGCGAAGGAGATCGGGGCGAGCGGGCTGCGGACGGTGGCCTACCACGCGGGGATGACCCCGGAGCGCCGGCGCAAGGCCCAGGAGGCGTTCATGTCGGGGCGGGCCGAGGTGGTCGTGGCGACGAACGCGTTCGGGATGGGGGTCGACAAGGCGGACGTGCGGACGGTCGCCCACTGGGCGCTGCCGACGAGCCTCGAGGCCTACTACCAGGAGGCGGGCCGGGGCGGGCGCGAAGGCCAGCCGGCGCGGGCGCTGCTGCTGGCCTCGCGGATGGACCTGGGGCGGCTGATCCGCTTCATCAAGGAGCGCGAGACGAGCGTCGAGGACGTGAAGCGCTACATCGGGAGGCTGCGCCCGGCGGCCGACGCGGGCGGGGTGCTCGCGATCGGCCACGGGGAGCTCGGGGAGCGCGACCGGGTGCTGCTCTCGATCGCCGAGCGGGCCGGGGCGGTCGAGCTCGAGCCGGGGGGACCGGAAGGACTGCTGGTGCGGCTGACGGGCCAGGGGAGGCCGAGCCTCGCGGCGGCGGCGATCCGTGCCGCGCGCGACCGCGCGTGGGAGTCATACCGCTCGATCGAGCGCTACAGCTCCGACGGGGAGCGCTGCCGGCGCAGGCAGATCCTCGACCACTTCGGGGACCCGGAGGAGACGAACGCGACGGGCCGGTGCTGCGACGTTTGCGACCCCGACCCGGAGCTCGCCGCGGCGATGGCGGCGGCGCCGGCCGGCGCGAAGAGGCGCGGGGCGTCCCGCGCGGCGCGGCTCGGCCCGGCGGGAGGAAACGGCGCCGGTGCGCCCGAGGCGCCGGAGTTCGAGGTGCCGGAGGAGCATTTCGAGGCGATGAGGGTTTGGCGGATGGAGCGCTCGGAGGGCAAGCCGGCGTACACCGTCGCGACCGACGCGACGCTCCGGGAGCTGATCCACCGACGGCCCCGCAACGACGGCGAGCTGCTGGCGATCCGCGGCGTGGGGCCGTCGTTTCTGGAGAAGCACGGGGAGTCGGTGCTCGCGGAGCTGGCCGCGCTGGGCGGGAGCGAGGCGGAGCCAGTCTCGGCGTGAGGAGGCCGGCGCGTCTCAGCGCGCCTCGGCGGCCAGCTCCGGCGAGCGCGCGGAGGAGGGCCCGGTGGCGCCCTCACGCTCGGCCGGTGAAGGCGGACGCGCGATCCGGGGCTCCGGCGCGTCGGCGCGGTGGCGGATCCTGAGCGCGATCAGGGCGAGCACGGCCAGCAGCGTGACGGCGTTGGCCCCGATGATCGCGGCGTCGCCGAGCGCGAGCCCGTAGGCGAGCCAGGCGCCGACGCCCGCGCCGAAGCAGACGAGCCACAGCCACGAGAAGCTGTGGGCGCTCCTGAGGCGCGCCGAGCGGACGACCTGTGGCAGAAAGCTCGCGGTCGTCAGGACGCCTGCGACGATCCCGAGCGCGGTCATGACTCCACAGTAGAGGTGCGGGACGCGGTTCCGGCGCCTGACGCCGGGGCGACCGGGGGCCGTCCGGTGGTTCGACGGAAAGGTTCCCGGCGGCGCGGAGTCATCGAGAGGCGGGGAACGTGCGCCCCTCGACGGTCCCGCTCGGGACCCGTCGATCACGACTCAGGGGAGAGGGAAATGGTCCGCATCCGCAGTCTCGTCGTGCTTCTCGGGACGGTCGCTGTCGTCGCGTCGGCGTCCGCGTCGAGTGCGACCGCAGCGACGGTCGAACTACGCAAGACCGAACTCGGGGAAATCCTCGTCGACTCCCAGGGCTTCACGTTGTTCGAGTTCAGCATCGACTCGCACAAGATGGACCGCTGCGTTGCCATCAGCGGCTGCACGTCGGTGTGGCCGCCGCTGACGGTCAGCGGCACGCCGACGGCCGGGCCCGGACTGGTCGCGAAGAAGCTGAAGACGATCGTGCTCCCGAGCGGGGTCCACCAGGTCATCTACGGCGGCCACCCGCTGTATGGGTATGCGGGCAACACGGGCCCGGGACAGATCGGCTACATCGGCGCGAACGCGTTCGGCGGCTACTGGTATGGGGTCAACGCGAAAGGCGGGCGCGTGAGGTAGGCGCCCTGCAGGCGGGCGGCGGCCATCGCTAGCATCCGTCGGGCGCCGACGTAGCTCAGCTGGTAGAGCACTTCACTCGTAATGAAGGGGTCGGGGGTTCGAGTCCCCCCGTCGGCTCTCGAACCGCCAAGGATCGTCCCGCGGCACCGCGAGCGATACGAGCGCCGCCGGCGTGACGGCTGCTCGGGCCCTGCTCATCGCTGCTCGCCTCGCGCGCTCAGGTACCGGGCGATGCGCGGCTCGACGTGCTCGTCGGGCCAGACGGCCCTGAGGGCCGCGAGCAGCACCGGTTGCTGGTCTGCGGCCGGTTCGATCAGGTCCAGCGCCTGGTCGCCGTGCTCGTCGATGAAGTCCTCGAGGGGGCTCGCCCCGATCATCTGCACCGTCCAGTCGTCCTCCGGGTCGACCAGCTCGCAGAGCGTCACGATCACGCTCCATTCAAGCTCCATCCTCGGCGGGTGGGGGAAGGAGTGAAGCGCGATCGCAGCCCACGAGTCCGGGTCCTCATCATGGAATCGCCCGGTGCGGGGGCTCCTGGCCTGGTAGCGCGCCCACGCTTCACACAGCCCCCGGACATCCGCCTCGGTCGGGTCGGGGTGCTCATCCCAGAAGTCGACGTCGTCGGGATCCACACCGCAGTATCGGCATACCCGCCCGGTCCGCGTACCGGCCACGGGGTTGTCCGGTCTTGCGTCCGATCGCGCACGCCGTGCCCGGCTGTCCAAGCCGACCGCGGCGCGAGTGTGACCGCTAGGCTGGGCGATCCCCGAGCGAAAGGCCCACCGATGTCTCCCGGCGCCATCCCTACCAGCGGCCGAAGCCTGCGGTCCACCATCTCCTCCGACGGCGAGCTCCGTCTGGAGATCGACGTGCGCGACGTTCCCGAGCCCGGCGGCAGCGAGGTGCTGATCGCGGTCGAAGCGTCGCCGATCAACCCCTCGGATCTGGGTGTCCTGCTGGGAGCCGTCGACCCCGCGTCGCTCAGGCCCGACGGGACCGGTCTCGTCGGAGAGGTGCCGCACGTGGCGTTGCCGCTGTATCGCGATCGGCTCGACAAGCCGCTGCCCGTGGGCAACGAGGGCGCCGGCACCGTCGTCACGGCGGGCCCGGACGCGGCCGCGATGATCGGCCGCCGGGTCGCGATGTTCGGTGGCTCGATGTGGGGCGACTACCGCGTCGCCGATGCGGCGGCCGTCGTCGAGCTGCCCGACGACGTGAGCGTCGCGGAGGGAGCGGCCCTGTTCATCAACCCGCTGACCGCGCTGTCGATGGTCGAGACGATGCGCGCCGAGGGGCACACCGCCCTGATCCACACCGCGGCCGCGTCCAACCTCGGGCAGATGCTCGTCCGTATCTGCGCGGCCGACGGCGTCGACCTCGTGAACGTCGTGCGGCGTCCTGAGCAGGCCGAGGTGCTGCGCGAGCTCGGCGCGGTCCACGTCGTCGACTCCTCGCAGCCGGACTTCGCGGCCCGGCTCACCGAGGCCATCCGCGAGACCGGCGCGACGCTCGCCTTCGACGCGATCGGCGGGGGTTCGATCGCGAGCGACATCCTGAACGCGATGGAGCGCGCGCAGCCGCCGCTTCAGTCGTACACGCCGTACGGAACGACGGTGCTCAAGCAGGTCTACATCTACGGCTCGCTCGACTTCTCCCCGACCGTGATCGAGCGCCGGTTCGGACTGACCTGGAGCCTCGGCGGATACCTCCTGACGAACGCGCTCGGGCGCCTGGGCGGGGAGGCGATCGCCCGGATGCGCGCCCGCGTCCTGGCCGAGGCCAAGACGACCTTCGCTTCCGGCTACGCGCGGACGATCGGGCTGGGCGACGTGCTCGAGCCCGAGAACCTCGCGGTCTTCGCGCGCCGCAGCACCGGCTCGAAGTACCTGATCGACCCGTCCCGGGACAGACCCGCCTGAGCTACCGCAGCCCGTGGCTGGGCAGCGAGGCGCGGGCACCGATGCCGCGCCGCGTGCTCCGCCAGGCGCGTTTGCGACGCGGCTCCAGAAGCGTGGTCGAGCGCCTCGACGCAACCGGCTTCGCCTTCCCGCAAGAGGCGGTCACCTCGGCGGTCGCGACGATCCGCTTCAGGCGCGCAAGCAACGCCGCGTCGGCCCTGCTCAGCGTGAAGGTCGGGCGCGTAAGCGACCCGGGTGCGGCGGTCAGCGTCGCGTGAACGAGGACGACGTGGCGGCCGTGGTGGAGGCGCCCGATCACCTTCACGGCGATCGTGCACGCCGTCCGCCCGGCCGGGCAGCGCACGCTCTCCCCGAGTGAGAAGCGGACGTGACCGGAGCTCATCGTCGTCGCGCTCGTGGCGTCGAGCGCGATCGTCGGAGCCGCTTCCTCGGAGCTCGCGACGCCCTGCTCCGCCGGCGGCTGGGGGGTCGGCGGCGTCGGGGAAGAGCCGGTCGGCGGTTCGAGCGGAGGCCGGGGCGGTGGCGTCACCGGGGGCGGTTCGAACGGCGGCGGGTGCGGCGGGGGTGTCGCCGGTTCTGAGATCAGCACGCCGGTCGACGTCGCGGTCCGAGACCCGTACTTGTTGGTCGCCGTCACTTCGCATGCGATCCGCGAGCCGAGGTCGCCGGTGCCGAGGTCGTACGTAGTGGCGGTCTCGCCGGCGACGGGGGTTCCGTTCCTCAGCCACGCGTACGTGAAGTCCGGGGCTGGTTCGCCGCCCCATTCTCCGTGCCAGCACGAGAGCGTCCGGCCGGGGTTCGGCGTGCCGAGGACCCGAGGCGAGCTGAGCTCGACCGGCAGCGAGCCGCCGCTCGGTTGGAGCTGCGCGTCGACACCTTCGTGCGTCGTCCCGACCGTCACGGCCACCGCTTCGGCCGATTCCCGCGAGGCGGCCAGGTCGAAGTACTGCGGCAGGTAGCCTTCGGCGAGGAACTCGACCTTGTAGCTGCCCGCCGAGATTCCCTCGATCAGATACCTGCCGGCGGCTTCGGTGAACGAGCAGCCCGGGACCTGGTAGTACCCCACCACCGTGCACACGAGGGCTTCTTCGACCGGCGTCCCGGTCAAGGCGCTCGTCACCTTCCCCGCGATCCGGCCGCCTTCGAGAAGTGAGGCACCGATCCCCGTCGTCGTCGCGTCCGCTTTCACCGTCACTTCGGTGGCGTCGTTCCAGCTCGAGCTGCCGCCGTAGAACTGCGCGACGTAGTTCAGGCCGCTGTCGATCGGCGAGGCGAACAGCACCTTGTATTCGCCCGCCGCGATCGGGGGCGTGGCGTATTCGCCGCTCTTGTTCGTGAGCAGGCAGCCCACGAGTTCTTCGTTGCGCTTGAAGAAGCACGCTTCGATCCCCGCCAACGGCCCGCTGGTCGCCGCGCTGCGCACCTTCCCCGAGATCCGTCCCGCGCGCGTGAGCGACCCGTCGATGCTCATCGTGTACTTGCCCTGCGTGACGCTGACCGTATCGGCGTACAGCGGCGAGGCGTGTTCGTCGTAGAACTGCGTCGCGTAGTCGAGGCCGCTGCCCGAAGGTGAGAAGAATTCAACGACGTATTCCGCCCCGGTCAGGCCCCTGATCGAATATTCGCCGTAGGCGTTCGTCGTCGTGCAGGCGGGGGCCGTTTCGCCTTCGCCGAGTTCGTAGGCGCAGACGCCGACGCCCACCAGCGATTTGGCCCAGACCGCTTCGCGCACCGAGCCGGTGATCGTGCCGCGGACGACCGGTTCGAGTTCTGCGCTGATCCCCGAGGTGACCTTGCCGACCGCGACGGAGACCGTTTCGCCTTCGGCCTCCGAGCTCTTGCCGTTCCAGTACTGCGGGTAGTAGGTCCGGCTGTCCGTGTAGATGGCGAGCGAGTACTTGTCGGTGGGGAGGCGCACGATTGCGTATTCGCCGTTCGCGTCGGTCCAGGCGCAGCGGCCTTCGAACAGCGTTTTGCTGCGCGCGCAGACCGTCACTTCGGCGAGCGGCTTGTGCGTCGCCGCGTCGGTGATCCTGCCCGTGATCTGGCCGCCTTCGAGGAGTTCGGCGTCGATCCCGGTGGTCGTGCTGTCCAGCGAGACGTGCACGGGATCGCTTTCGAGCTGCGATTCCTTTCCGTCGTACCACTGTTCGAAGAAGCCGAGGCTCGGTCCGAGCTGTGGTTTGAAGGACACGAGGTATTCGCCGCTGCTGTTGCCCAGACGCCCGATCGTGTATTCCCCGTTGGCGTTCGTGACGACGGTATGGCTCATGCCGTCGTAGGCGCTGACCTCGACGCCTTCCACGGGCGCGTGCGTGGAGGCGCTCGTCACGCGGCCGCGGATCTTGCCCCATTCGTGCAGCGGCGCGTCTATGCCGGACACGGTTTCGCCCGCCGCCACTTTCACGCGCGTCGCTTCCGCGAATTCCGATCCTTTCGGGAAGACGATTTCCTTGTAGTACTCCGGCGCGTACGTCGCTTCGAGCGGTTCGCCGAACCCGTACCCGAATTCGATCACGTAGCCGCCCGGCGGCAGCTGCGTGAGGACGTATCCGCCGCTCGCGTTGCTGGTTGCGCATTCCGTGCCGGATTCCCGCGCGCAGACCCTCGCACCTGCCACCGGGCTCGCCGTGAGCGCCGAGGTCACCGTTCCCTCGATCCGCCCGCCTTCGGCCAGCTTCTGATCGACTTGTTCGGTGCTCGATCCGGCGCTCACGTCGAGGACCGTCGCGGCGCTCTTCGTGAACGTCCCCCCGTAGAACGTGTGGATGATCCACGGCGTGAGCGTAGGGGCGATGTACTCGACGACATACGTCCCTTCCGCTTCGACGGTCATCGCGTAGTCGCCGGAGGAATCGCTGTGAACGCAGTCCCACGGACCCGATCCGTCGGTCCTCTCCGCGCACGCCTTGATGCCCGCGATCGGAGCGCCTCCGGCGGCTGCCGTCACGCTCCCGCTGAGCCGCCCGCCCTTCGGGCCGCCTGTCACGGGCGGGTTGATGAAGAAGGTGTTCGTGCTCCTGGCTTCGGTCGTTCCGCCGCCGTCTTTTGCGCTTACCTCGCACGCGAGCCAATGGCCTTCGTCCGCCGCGCCGATCGTGTGAGTCCGGCCCGCCGCGAGCGGAGCGCCTTCGCGCAGCCACTCGTAGGAGTAGGTCACCCCGGCGCCTTCCCAGGCCCCCGGGTAGCACGACAGCGTCTGGCCGGCTTCCGGCCTCGTCGCCGTTTCCAGTTCGGGCGCTTCGACGTTGCGGGGCCCCGCGGCAAGCGCGCTCGCGGGTGCGCCCGCGACCAGCGCGAGCAGGACGACGAGCACCGTCGCGCGCAAGCGCGCCGCGGTCCTTCCCGGCAAAGCCCGTCCCTCCTCGGCCCCCAACACGACCTCCGGCTCGCGCGCCGCCCCCGGCGGCAGTCTGAGCGCTCAGTCTAATCCCAACGGATGGAACGGCGCAATCCACCGACCTGGCCGTCGCTTGATGCAACTTCTCGTGTCAGGGGCGTGCGGCACGGCACACTGGTCCCCCCCATGTCACACATCACGGTCTCCAACCTCGCCTACGCCCACCCGGGAGGAGAGCTGCTCTTCTCGGAGGTCTCCTTTCACCTCGCGCCGGGCCGCCACGCCGCGCTCGTCGGCGCCAACGGCGTCGGGAAGAGCACGCTGATGAGGATCCTCGACGGTGGCCTGGAGGCCGACGACGGCGACGCGCTGGCCGAGGGCCGCGTCGCTTACATGGCGCAGGACGTCGGCGTCGCGGGGGAGCAGGGGACCGTGCGCGAGCTGCTGCTCTCGCTCGCCCCGCGGGCGCTGCGTCGCGCCGGCGAAGCAGTCGCGCGCCACGAAGCCGAGCTCGCGCGCGGCGACGCCGAAGCGGGCGTGCGGCTGGGCTCGGCGATCGCCGACTGGTCCTCGCTCGGCGGCTACGAGCTAGAGGGAAATTGGGACGCCTCGTGCCGGCAGATCGTCCGCGCGCCGCTGCTGGAGGTCGCCGAGCGGCCAGCGGTGACGCTGTCGGGCGGCGAGCGCAAGCGGCTCGTGCTCGACGTCTTGTTCGCCTCCGACGCCGAGGTGCTGCTGCTCGACGAGCCCGACAACTTCCTCGACGTGCCCGCCAAGATCGAGCTGGAAGCCGCGATCCGGGCGACCAGGAAGACCGTCCTGATGATCTCCCACGACCGCGACGTGCTGAGCGGCGCGGTCGACACGGTCGTGACGCTCGAGGGCAACGGCGCCTGGGTCCACGGCGGCTCCTACGCCTCCTATCCGCAGGCGCGCGAGGAGCGCCAGCGCCGGCTCGGCGACGCAGTCAAGCGCTGGCACGAGGAGGAGCGGCGCCTGTATCGGCTGATGAAGACCTTCAAGGAGCGCGCCCGCTACTCGCCCGTGTGGGCCAAGAAGGCCGACGCCGCCGAGACCCGCTGGCGGCGCTTCCGCGACGAGGGCCCGCCGCCCCCGCCCGTGACCGACGTCGCGATCGCCGTCAGGATCCGCGGCGGCGACGCGGCGCGGCGGATGCTCGACCTGCGCGGGGTCGGCATCGACGGCCTGCTCGCGCCGTTCTCCGACGAGCTCCACTTCGGCGAGCGGGTCGGCGTCGTCGGCCCGAACGGGTCGGGCAAGAGCGCCCTGCTGGCCCTCCTGGCCGAGCGGCGAGCCCCCGACGTCGGCGAGCTCGTCGTCGGTCCGCGCGTCTCGGTCGGCCACTTCACGCAACTGCAGCGCCGCGGCGATCTGGCCGGACGGGTCGTGATCGACACCGTGCTCGAGCGCGTCGGCGCCGGGGGACTGCAGCGTGCGATGGGCGCGCTCGCGCGCTACGGCCTCGCCGAGGCCGCGCGGCGCTCCTACGACGTCCTCAGCGGCGGCGAGAAAGCGCGCCTGGAGGTGCTCGCGCTCGAGCTCGACGGGCACAACCTGCTGCTGCTCGACGAGCCGACCGACAACCTCGACATCGATTCCTCCGAGGCGCTCGAAACGGCGCTGGACTCCTTCGAGGGCGCAGTCCTCGCGGTCTCCCACGACCGCGCCTTCCTGCGCGGGATGGACCGTTTCCTGATGGTCATGCACGACGGCGCCGTGCTCGCGCTGCCGAGCTACGACGCGGCGCTCGAGGCCATCTCGGCGCCGGAGCGGGCTCGAAGCGTGCGCCTCGCCAAGGCGCTCTGAGAAGCCGCCGGCACGACCCCAAGCCGGGCCTGCACTGCACTCACGGCTCGGCGCTCAGCGCCGCCTCGCCCGGCACGTTCGCGAGCTCGCCGAGTCGCGGTCTCGCCGCAGCCGAGCCCCGCAGGTAGGCGTCGAGAAAGGCGATGCTGCTCCGCTCGACGATCCCGAGCCACGGCTGGGCTGAGGTGTAGGGCGGCAGGTGGCCTGCGCCGAGCAGGCGGAGCAGGTACTTGGGGCGCCGTGCGGCGCGGAAGTAGGCGTATGTGTAGTGGGGTTCGTTGGTCGTGTCGGCGGTCCCCTGGGCCGCGAGCAGTGGAGGCTCCCCGGCCGCGAACGCGTAGCCGCCGATCCCGGACATCTCTGCGCCCGAGAGGATCAAGGCGGCGCGCACGCGTGTGTCGCGTAGGCGGCGCGCATAGGCCGCGGCGAGCGCTGCCTCCGCTCCGTCTGACTGTCCCGCCACCGCGATCTCCGTCGGATCGATCAGGCCCGACAGCTGACCGACCGGCGCGGCGCTCGCGGCGAGCAGCTGCGAGATCACGAAGCTGATGTCGGCCGGCTCGTTGACGAGGTCGGCCTCATCCGCCCCGCCGGGCGCGCCGCTGCGCTCGAGCGGGAAGACCGGCGCCGCCACGACATATCCCGCCTGTGCCCACGCGCGCAGCACGCGCGAGTAGACGGCCGGCGTCACGTCGAAGCCGTGCGCGAAGACGACCAGCGGGTGCTCGCCGCCGAGCGCGCCGGCGTCGGGCAGATCGAACGCGCCGGCCGGCCCATGCGCGGGATACCGCAGGATCGTCTCGAGCACCCGGGGCCGGGGTGCCCCCCGCAACGGGCGCGCCAGTCGCGAACGGTCGACGAGGCGGAGCGTCCGCACGCCGACGGCGGGGACGCTTGGCGTGGCGGCCGAGGTCGCGCCGGAGGACGCGCCGCCGGCGCCGCCGGCGCCGAGCGCGGCCGACAGCACCGCAGCGGCGACGCCGCACGCCAGCCGGGTTCGCATCGGCCTTCGCACCGCTGCCCTTGTAGCTCGGCGCGGCGAACCAGTCAAGGCGGTGGCGCCCCTGCGGCAGTCGTGGGTGACGAGCACGATCGTCCCTCGACCGCCGCGAGGGGGCTTGACAAACCTATGAGCATTAGGTAATATCCTATGCACAGAAGGTAAACCGAAACCGGAGCGAGACCATGAAGACGACCCAGATCACCCCAGACCTGATCCAGCTCACGAGGCTGGGCTTCGTCAATGCCTACCTCGTTCGCGAGGACGACGGCTTCACCCTGATCGACACGACGCTCGGCGGGAAGGCGGCCGAGGACCTGATCGGGGCGGCGCGGGAGGCGGACGGCGAGATCCGACGCATCGTCCTCACGCACGGCCACGGCGACCACGCCGGCGGCCTCGACGCGATCGTCGCGCGCCTCGGCTCCTCGGTCGAGGTCTACGTCGGCGACGCCGACGCGCGCCAGTGGGCGGGGGAGAAGCTGGTCGAGGGCAAGATGCCGGGGTACTGGCCGAAGAAGGTGGACACCGTCCCCGACGTCCGGCTCGAAGGCGGCGAGCGGATTGGCAGCCTCGAAGCGATCCCCTCGCCCGGCCACACGCTCGGCCACATGGCGTTCCGCGACACCCGCGACGGCTCGCTCGTCTGCGGGGACGTCTTCACCGCCTACGGCCGCGTGAGCGTGACCAACCACTTCTACTGGCGCTTCCCGCTCGCCTACGGCGCGACGGTCGACCGCCCCGAGGACCTGCGCTCCGCCCGTCGGCTGTCGGAGCTCGAGCCCGCCCGGCTGCTGGCGGGCCACGGACCCACGCAGGAATCGCCCGGCGCGGCGATGCGGGCCGCCGTGGAGCGCTCCTCCCGGGCGCTCGGGGTCGGGGGGGCCTGATGGCGCGGGCCGGCCTTACCGCCTCCTCGGTCGTCGCGGCGGGCGCGGAGCTCGCCGACGAGCAGGGTCTGCGTGAGGTCACGCTCGCCCGCCTCGCCTCCCGGCTCGGCGTCCGCGCCCCGTCGCTGTACTCCCACGTCGGCGGCCTCGAGGATCTCCGCGAGCGGATCGCCGCGCGCGGCGCCGAACAGCTCGCCGCCGTGCTTCAGGAGGCGGCCGCGGGCCGCTCGGGTGGTGACGCCCTGGCGGCGATCGCCCACGCCTACCGCGCTTACGCGCTGGAGCACCCGGGCTCTTACGAGGCCCTGCAGCGGGCCCCCGCCGGGAGCGGGCCGGGCGCCGAGGCAGCCGGGCGGGTCGTCGCGGTCGTCGTCGCCGTCCTCGCCGGATACGGCTTCGAGGGCGACCGGGCGATCCACGCCACGCGGACGATCCGCGCGGCGCTCCACGGTTTCGTCTCCCTTGAGGCGGGCGGGGGCTTCGCGATGCCCCAGCCGCCGGACGAGAGCTTCGCGGAGCTGATCGCGACGCTCGACCGCGGCTTGCGCGACCGCTGAGCTGATCGCGACGCTCGACCGCGGCCTGCGCGACAGCTGAGCTTCAGGGCGCCGTGAAGAGCGCGTACACGCGGGCGTCGCCCGGGAGCACGACGGCGCTCGCCGACAGGGGCTCGCCCCCGAGCTCGAACGACCGGACCGAGCCGGCCGGGTCGAGGGACTCGACGAGCGCCCCCAGCCAGGCCGCCTCGCCCGAGCGCGCAGCCGGTTCCGGGCCGGCCACGAGATAACCCTGCAGGCGCTCGGCGCGCGCCGCCTTGGCAAACATCGTCAGCGTCTCCCGCGCGGCCTCCCCGCGAGCCTCGGCGCTCGCGGCCGCGGCGCCGAGATCCGGCCCGGCCCACAGGCGAGAGGGCAGCACGCCCGTCTCGACGGCTTCTGCCAGCGCCCCGAGCAGCGGTGCGGTGCTCGGGTCGAAGCCGTCGCGTCCGAAGCGCTCGATGTCGCCTCGCGCGTGGATCCGGTCGACCTTCTCCCGCACGGCGCTACGCAGCTCGATGCCGTGCTCGGTCGCGAGCCCCCCGAGCACCGCGTGGAAGGAGGCGACGGCCTCCGCGAGCGACGGCAGCTCGGCGCCGGCGCGCGGGACCTTCGGACCGTCGTAGTGGTTGACCACGCGCGCGATCGGGCCGGCCGCCTGGACCAGCGCGCCCGGTCCGCCGGCCGGCGTGCTCTCGCCCGCGCCCGGCTCGGCGACGTCGGCGAGGAACTGGTCGGCGAGCGCCGCGGTGATGATCCACACATCCGCCAGCTCGCCGGCCAGCTCCGCCGCGGGCGAGTCGCTCGCGAGCAGCTCGGAGATCTCGCCGAGCTCCTCCAGCAGCCGCGCGACGGCCGCGAGCGGGCGCCAGTAGCCGCCGGCCGCGAGCATCGTCTCGCGCACCAGCCGCTGGGTCGGGTTGCCGGGGGCGGGCGGGCTCACGCGACCTGCAGGACCTCGACGCCCGCCTCTCGGAGCACGTCCTGCCCGTCGAGAACCGCGTACCCGGTCCTGAAGTAGATGCGCGAGACGCCGGCCGCCGCGATCAGCTTCGCGCACGGGGGGCAGGGGAAGTCCGTCACGTACATCGCGGCGCCCTCGGTCGAGCGGCCCTCCCGCGCGGCCGCCGCGATCAGCCGCGCCTCGGCGTGCTGCGCGGTCGAGAGCTCGAGGGCGACCCCTTTGTAGAAGTTCGCGCGCGGATCGCCGGCGGCGTAGGGAGCGAGGGGGTGAGGGAGGTGCTCGTTGCGCGCCGCCTCCACGTGTCCGTCGGCGAAGCGGATCGCCGCGCCGACCCGCCGCCACCAGTCGACGCTGCCCGCCGCCTCGCGCTCGGCCGCCGCGGCGAGCTCCCGAAGATCCGCGTCGCCCTCCCACGCTGGGGCCGCCTCGGGCTCGAGCATCATCACGGTCCGCGTCTTGTCCCAGCGCAGGAACACGCTCGCGTAGCGGACCTCGCAGCGGCCGAACCAACGCTCGACCACCGCGTAGCTGACGTCCTCGGCGGGGGCCACGAGCGACGGCCCCTCGGCCGCCAGGCGCTCGGCGCCCGCCACGTCCAGCACCGCGACCGATAAGCAGATCCTCCAGGCCGCGATCGCGCTCGCGGCCGCCTCGGCCGGGAGCGCCCTGATGTCCTTAGCCAGCGCGCGGTTCTCGGCGTAGAGCTCTGGGCCGATCAGATACAGCGGCAGCCCCGCCCCGTGCTCGGCCAGGAACCGCCGGTAGCCCTCGTGGAGGACCGGCACGTACGCGAGCAGCGCGCGGCTCATCCCCGCCTGAGGATCGAGTCGATCAGGCCCGGCAGCACCTCGGCCAGCTTCGGGCCGAGTCGCTCGCCGAGGTTCATGTACATCTGCCGGATCCGCTCGCTGGTCGTGACCGAGGCCTGGCGAGGCAGCACCTCGATGCGGCCCACGATCTCGCCGAGCTCCTCCAGGTCCTGGTCGCTGTAGGAGTGGTCGGCCGTCAGGACGAGCACGTCGGGCGCCACGGCCTTGATCAGCGCCCAGCGCGATTCGTCCTCCTCCTTCTTGTAGATCAGGTCGACGGGCCGCTGGAAGGCGAGCAGCTCCAGGCGCTCCATCTCCGGGACCATCGGCCGGTCCTCGCCCTTGCGGCGACGGATCTTCTCGTCGCTGTCGACGCCGACGACGAGCACGTCACCCTGCTGCTTGGCCGCTTCGAGGTACTTGACGTGCCCGAGGTGGATCAGGTCGAACGAGCCCGAGGTCAGCACGACCGCGAAGCCGAGCCCCTTGAGGTGGTTGACGGTGCGCGTCATCTCCTCCAGCGACGGGATCAGCCGTTCGGCGAAGTTGACGTTGGGGCTGAGGATGCCGGTGGTTGCCGCCAAGGGATTTCCGCACTTTCCGGGCTCCGGGGGGCGCCCTGTTCGCACTATATGAGACGCCCCTGCGACGATCGGCGCACCGTCCGGTCAAGCGCTCAGACTGCCGAGCCCCAACGAACGCCCCGAAAAGACTTGCCCGACTACCTCCCCTTCGATCAGCGCACACCCAGCACCGCCTACCGCGACATGCTCGCGGCGATCCGCGACAGCGGCGCGCGGCTGCAGACCAAGCAGGGCTCCGACGCGCTCGCGCTCGCGGGCCACTGCATGCGCTTCCCGATCGCCCACGGGGCCGCGGTCATCACCGAGCGCTCGATCAGGAGCTTCGTCGGCAAGGCGATCGGGGAGCTGTGCGCGTTCATCAACGGCGCCCGCACGCTCGAGGAGCTGGCCGAGTTCGGCTGCGACTGGTGGGACGCGTGGGCGACGCCGGAGAAGTGCCAGGCGCGGGGCCTCGAGCCCGGCGACCTCGGCCCGGGCTCCTACGGCCACGCCTTCCGCAACTTCACGACCGACCTCGACGGGGAGGACCCGGGCTTCGACCAGCTTCCCCACCTCGTCAAGAAGCTCCGCGACCTGCCGCTCGACCGCACCGCGGTGATGAGCCCGTGGATCCCGAACGCCAACCATCGCGAGGCCGGGGTGCGCTCGCGCAACACGATCGCTCCCTGTCACGGCTGGATCCACGCGCTCGTGTTCGGCGAGGAGCTGCACCTGATCCACAACCAGCGCTCGGGCGACACCCCGATCGGGGTCCCCTCGAACATGGCCCAGTACACGGCCCTCGGGCTGATGCTCGAGCAGCTGACGGGCTACCGCTTCGCCGAGTACGTGCACTGGATCCAGTACGCCCACATCTACGTCAACCAGCTGCCGGCGGTCGAGGAGATGCTCTCGCGCGAGCCGCGCGCGCTGCCGACGCTGCAGCTGACCGAAGCGGGCCGGCGGATCACCGACATCCACGACTTCCGCGCCGAGCACTTCGAGCTCTCCGACTACGACCCCCATCCCGCGATCGGCGGCATCCCGGTGGCGACCTGACGTGATCGCGATCGTCGTCGCCCATTCGAGCAACCGGGTGATCGGGCGCGACGGCGGCCTGCCATGGCGGCTGCCCGCCGACATGCGCCGCTTCCGCGAGCTGACGCGCGGCTCGACGGTCCTGATGGGCAGGCGGACGTTCGAATCGCTGCCGGACGCCTTCCGGCCGCTGCCCGAGCGACGCAACCTCGTGCTCAGCGGCGACCCCGACTACCGGCCGTCCGGCGTCGAGGTCTTCTCCTCGCTTGACCAGGCGCTCGACGCCTGTGGCGGAGACTGCTTCGTGATCGGCGGCGAGGTCACCTACCGCGACGCGCTGCCCCGCTGCGAGCGGCTGTACGCGACCGAGATCGACGCGGAGCTCGACGGCGACGCCTACTTCCCGGAGATCGACGCCGCCCAGTGGCGCTGCGTGGAGGACGGCGAGCGGCTCGTCGAGAACGACCTCGGCTTCGTCTTCAGGACGTATGAGCGGGCCGGCGCTGTATAGCCTCGAGGCCGCTCGCGGGAGCGAGCAGCTCGAGCGCATGCGCAGCCTCGAAGCCGAGGGCGTCTGCATCTTCTGTCCCGAGCACGCGGGCCGCTGGCAGCGCGAGCCGGTCGAGCACACCGGCGAGCACTGGTACGTGACGCGCAACGACTTCCCCTACGAGGGGGCGGCCGCGCACTACCTGATCGTCGCGTGCTCCCACGTCACCTCCTTCGAGGAGCTCCCCGACGAGGCCGGCGCCGAGCTGTGGGCGATCCGCCGCGAGCTCGCGGCGAGGCTCGGGGCGGTCTCCTACGCGACGGTCGAGCGCAGCGGCGACATGCGCTTCAACGGCGGCAGCGTCGCTCACCTGCACGTCCACATGGTCGCGCTCGACCCGGGGCCTCCCGCCCAGACGGTCCGCTTCCGGGTCAGCGCCCGGGCCGAGAACGACGGCTGAAAGCGCGCCGGATCGCCGACGGCGGCGCGTCGGAGGCGTATGCTCGGCCGAGCCGCCCCGGCCACGAGGGAAGGAGTCGCAGATGAGCCGCAGGATCCCTTCGAGCGCGCTGCTCTGGCTGCTCGCGACGCTCGCGCCGGCGGCGGCGCTGCCGTCCGCCGCCGGCGCGTCCGAAGTGACGACGGGCCTGGCCGCGAAGGCCCCGGCGCTCGCGCCCCTCGCGCCGGTTCAGATCAGCCCGTCGGCGCGTCCCCGCGGAGCCCGCCGCGCGCACCTCGCCGCGCCCGCGCCCGCGGCCTCGCGGACGTCGCCCGCGCTCGCCCCGGCGTCGGGCGCTCCGGCGGGTCCCGCGCCGAGCGTCAACTTCAACGGCGTCAGCAGCCGCGACAGCGCCGCGACCAACTTCGGGCTCGAGTTCGAGCCGCCCGACCAGGGCCTCTGCGTCGGCAACGGCTTCGTCGTGGAGATGGTCAACTCCGCCTACACCGTCTACGACGAAGCGGGCCACGCGCTCGCCGGGCCGTTCAACGTCAACGGCCCGTACGGAGAGGGCTTGACCGAATTCACGAGCGACCCGCGCTGCTACTACGACGCCGCCGACCACGCGTGGTTCGCGATCATCCTTGCGATCGGGAAGGGCGAAGAAAGCTCCTCGCTCGACATCGCCGTCAACGCCTCGGGCGACCCCCGGACGGTCTGGACCGACTACAAGATCGACACGACCGACACGCCCAAGCACGGCGGCCACGGCAAGGAATGCCCGTGCTTCGGAGATCAGCCGAAGCTCGGCATCGACGCCTCGAACCTGTACGTCACGACCGACGAGTTCTCGATCCTCGGCCCGCAGTTCAACGGCGATCAGATCTACGCCTTCGCGCTGAAGGACCTCGTCAAGGGCGCCGAAAGCGTGCACTTCGCGCACCTCTCGAAGCTCTCGATCGCGGGCGCCCCGGCGAACGCGATCCAGCCCGCGCTGACGAGCGCCCCGGCGCCCGCCGAGTACTTCATCGGCTCGATCGACCCGACCGAAACCTCCGGCAGCAGCATCGGCGTGTGGGCGCTCACGGGCGCGAAGAGCATCGCCAAAGGCGGCAAGCCCGCGCTCTCGAGCATGGTGCTCGGCTCCGAGCCGTTCGCCGTCCCGGTCCCGGCGCCGCAGAAGGGGACCGCGACGCCGATCGAAGCGGGCGACGATCGCATGCAGCAGGCGCAGTTCACAGGCGGTCGCCTGTGGGGCGAGCTCGGCACGAGCCTGCAGGTGCCGGGAGATTCCGCGATGCGCGACGGGGCGGCCTGGTTCGCGGTCGAACCGTCGTTGCGCAACGGGGCGCTGGGCCCCAAGACGGCGCTCGCGGCGCAGGGCTATGTGGTCTCGCCGGGCGGCTACCTCCTCTACCCGGCGCTGCAGCTGACGCCCACCGGGCACGGCGCGATGGTCGGGACCCTCACCTCTGCCAAGCGCTTCCCGAGCGCCGCCTACACGACGCTCGAACCCGGCGGCGGCTTCTCCGTCGTCCAGGTGGCCGCCGCCGGCACGACGAACTACGACCCCGAAGCCGAACGCTGGGGCGACTACTCCTTCGCTGTGGCCGACCCGCTCGGCGGGGCGGTCTGGCTCGCGACCGAGTACGTCCCCCCGAAGCCGAGCCAGACCCCCGACGGGCTGCGCGACTGGGGCACGCGGGTCCTGAAGGTGCCGACCGGATAGGCGCGCCGGCGCCGTGACCGCCAACATCGGCTTCGCGCTGACCGCAGCGGTCCTGTCGCTCGCGATCGTGATCGGCGCCGCCCTGAAAGGGCACTGGGTCGTCGCCGTCGTGTACGGGATGCTCGTCGCCGGCTTCCTCGCCCGCGCCGGCTACGGCCGGGCGGCGCGGCGCGGCGCGGCGTCGCCCGGTGAGGCACCCGAGCAGGCCGGCGATCCCGACGGCGCCCGACAGCTCGGTCCGCGCCACGCGCCCGAGCGCGAGCTGCGCCGGGCACGCTTCAGGCGCCGCTGAGGGCCATCGACGCTCTCGCTAGGAGTTGCGCGCCCCGCGCGGGAGGGGCGGCGTGTTCCGCTCCCGTCGGGGGCCCCACGCCGATGAGGGACAGGCATGCGGGCTGCGGCTGCCCCCGTCGGTGGCCGGACGCCGATGAGGGACAGGCATGCGGGCTGCGGCTGCCCCCGTCGGTGGCCGGACGCCGAGGAGGGACAGGCGTGCGGCTCCGGCTGCCTCCGTCGGTGGCTCGACGCCGAGGAGGGACAGGCGTGCGGCAGCGGCTGCCCGATCGGTGGCCCGACGCCGAGGAGGGACAGGCGTAAGGGCAGCGACTGCGCGCCTCCGCCCCATCCGTGAGGCGTCTGTTGACCGCAGGTCAAGAAGCTGGTAGGCTCTGCTGACCATTGGTCGACAAGAAGGGCGGGTCATGGGAATCGTGGTCTTCTTCGGACTGCTCATGGGGCTGCCGGTCGCGGCAGGTCACTGGGTTCGCGAGCATCTCGGCACCCGGGGCCGGGTCGCGGCGCTCGTCGCCGTTCAGCAGAGCCGCGAGACGGTCGGGGGGGCGTGCCGGCTGTGAGCCCGTTCCTGCTCTGGTGGCTGAAGGTGGGCGGCATCGTGGCGGGTGTATCGCTGGTCCCGGTCCTCGTCGGACATCGGATCGGCGGGCGCGGGTGGCGGGCCCAGGCGCTGGCGACGCTCGCCTTCGTGCTGCTCGGCGCCGCACTCGGCGCCGTCTCCTATGACGACCGCGCGCACGGGGTCCCGCCCTCGCAGGCGCTTGAAGGGGCGGCGCTCGTGGCGGGGCTGATCGTGGCGCTGCCCGCCGCCGTCTACCTGCAGCTCGGTTACCGCGCGCGGCAGCTCATGCTGTCGGTCGGCGTGTGGCTCGCCTCGCTGATCCCGCTGCTCGTGTACCTGCTCGCCGTCGCGCTCGCCGTGCAGCAGAAGGTCTACTGCAGCCCCGGCGAAGACTGCAACCCGTTCAGCTGACGCCGCACGACGGCGGCCACGCGCGAGTGGCAGACTTGCCGCGATGGCCGAGGCGTACAACCTGACCGGCAAGGTCGCGCTCGTCACCGGAGGCGCCCGCGGGATCGGCTTCGCTACCTGCCGCGCCCTGATCGCGCGCGGCGCGACGGTCGTCGTCGTGGACCTCGAGCAGGCCGCGGCGGAGCGCGCCGCGGGCCAGCTGCACGACACCCGCGCTCTCGGCCTGGCCGCGGACGTGACCGACCGCGGCGCGATGCAGCGCGCCGTCGCGACGGCCGTCGAGCGCTTCGGCGGCCTCGACGTAGTCGTCGCGAACGCCGGCGTCGCGAGCCGCGTCGCGAGCTTCCGGGCGATGTCGAGCGAGAGCTTCGAACGCGTCCTCGACGTCAACCTGATGGGCGTCTACAAGACCGTCGAGGCGGCGCTCCCGCAGATCGTCCCGCGGCGTGGGCACGTCGTCGTGATCTCCTCGATCTACGCCTTCACGAACGGCGTCGGGGCGATCCCCTACGCGATGAGCAAGGCGGCCGTCGAGCAGTTCGGCAGGGCGCTGCGGACCGAGCTCTCCCCGCACGGCGCGAGCGCGACCGTCGCCTACTTCGGCTTCATCGACACCGAGATGGTCCACCGCGCGATCGACCAGGACCCGCTCGCCGACCGGATGCTGCACACGCTGCCCCGGCCGCTGCACAAGCGCCTCCAGCCGGCCGTCGCCGGCGAGGCGATCGCCCAGGCGATCGAGCAGCGCAAGCCACGCCTGATCCGCCCGCGCCGCTGGACGATCCTGTCGGTCCTGCGCGGCGTCCTCGGGCCGCTCGCCGACGCGCAGATGGAGCGCGACGCCGACACCCAGGCCCTGCTGCGCGAGTTCGACGCGCGCTCGGGCGAGGACCAGCCGACCACCGCCTGAGGCCGTCCGCGGCCTGAGCCGTCCCGCGCACGCCGCGTCCGGCCGCGCGCGAAGCCTGAGCCGTCCCGCGCACGCTGCGTCCGGCCGCGCCCGCGGGCGAAGCTAGATTGCCAGGGGTGCGCGCCCCCCGCCCCGCCTCGACGCTCGCTCTCCTCGCCGCCCTGCTCGCGCTCGCCGCGCCGGCGCGGGCCGCGACCCCGGAACGGATCGTGCACCTGCTCAACCGCGAGCGGATCCTCAACTCGCTTCCCGCCGGCATCGCCCTGAACGCCGACTGGACGGCGGCCTGCGAAGCCCACAACGGCTACGAGCGCCTCAACGGGGGGCTGAGCCACGAAGAGAAGAGCGGCCGGCGTGGCTACAGCGCCGCCGGCAACCTGATCGCCGCGACCTCGGTCCTCGCGCAAGGGATTTACTGGGGCCCTCCGACCCCTCACGACGACCCGTACGACAACGCGCCCTTCCATCTCTTCGACCTGCTCAACCCGCGCATCTCGAGCGTCGGCGCGGCCGACTCGCAGGGCTTCGGCTGCGTCGAGATCGAGCTCGGCACGTTGCGGTCGGCGCCCGCCGCGCCGCTCGCCTACAGCTACCCGGGCGATCGCCGCACGGGGGTGCCAGTCGCCCAGACCGCCGTCGAGCAGCCCGTCTCCCCGGCCGAGGCGGTCGGCCTCGGCCGGCGCGCGACCGGCCCGAACCTGTTCGTGTACTTCGACGGTCCGTGGACGAACGGCTCCCGCGCGCGCCTCGCCTCCGCGACGCTCAGCTCCGGGGCGGGCTCGGTCTCGCTGCGATGGCTCGACAACACGACCTCGAACCTGCTCGCCCCGACCGGCGCGATCCTGATCCCCGTTCGGACGCTCGCCCCGCACACCCGCTACACGGTCCGGGTGCAGGGGACCGTCACGGGCATCGTGCCCGGTACGAGCATCGAAGAAGCGCTCTCCTCCTGCTCCGAAGGGCCGACGGCGGTCGACTGCGGCCAGCCCGCTCCCACCGCGTGCTTCGAGGACTTCGCGACGCAGGCCGCCGTCTGCGGCGAGACCCGCACCTGGGCCGTGAAGGACGACTTCACGTTCACCACCGCCCGCGCGCGACGCTGAGGCGATGAGCGCCGTCACGATCAGATGGGCCGAGGGCCCGGAGGACCTGCGCGGCGCGGTCGCGGTGCGCGAACGCGTATTCGTTCAAGAGCAGGGGGTGCCCGTCGAGGAAGAGCTCGACGGCCGCGACGCGGAAGCCCTGCACGTCGTCGCGCTCGCCCCTGGCGACGACGGCGTGATCGGCACGCTGCGGCTGCTCCTCGACGGCGAGGTCGCGAAAGTCGGCCGCGTCGCGGTCGAGCGCGAGTGGCGGGGCCGCGGGATCGCCGCGCGGATGCTCGAGCTAGCCCTCCGCGAGGCTCGCGATCGCGGCGCCCGCCGGGCTCGCCTGGCCTCCCAGCTCGCCGTCGTCGGTTTGTACGAGCGGGCCGGCTTCGAGGTCGAATCGGACGTCTTCGAGGAAGCCGGGATCCCCCACGTCTGGATGGGTCTCGATCTCGGCGCGGTCGCGTGAGCGGTACGAGCCGTCAGCAATCCGGGCGCGTGACGACCCCCTCATTGATCATCTTCGACTGCGACGGCGTCCTCGTCGACAGCGAGGCGATCTCCAACGGGATGCTCGCGCAGATGCTCGCCGAGCAGGGCCTCGAGCTCACGCTCGCCGAGTCGCGCGCGAGGTTTCAGGGGCACCTGCTCGCCGAGATCGTCGGCATCTCCGAGGCGCTGCTCGGCCGGCCGCTCCCCGAGGGTTGGATCGAGGAGTACGTCGAGCGCCGCGCCGCGGTGTTCGACGCGAAGCTGCGGCCCGTCGCGGGCGCCGCGGAGCTCGTCGAGCGCGTTCGCAGCTCGGGCGTCCCGAGCTGCGTCGCCTCGCAGGGCAGCCTCGCCAAGACCGCCCGTTCGCTGGCGCTGACCGGGCTCGCCGGGTACTTCGCCGAGGACGTCCGCTTCTCCGCCGAGCAGGTCCCCCGCGGCAAGCCCCATCCCGACCTGTTCCTGCACGCCGCGGCCACGCTCGGCGTCGCGCCGGGGGAGTGCGCGGTCGTCGAGGACACTCCCTCCGGGGTGGCCGCGGCGGTCAGCGCCGGGATGGCCGTGTACGGCTTCTGCGCCGACAGCGACGAGCGCGCCCTGCGCTCCGCCGGCGCCGTGACCGCCCCGACGCTCGCGCAGATCGGGGAGCTGCTGCTCGCCGAAGCAGGCTGACGGGCGCCGGCCCGGGTTGACACATAGTTACCTCTCTGGCACCATGCCCGCTGCCCGGGTGGAGGGGCCGGCGCTGACTCACGGAGGAGGATCCGTTGTCGAGAACGGTGAGGGCACTGGCTTCGGCCTTGGCCGCCGCATGCATGGGCATCCTCGCGGTAGGCGTCGCGAGCGCCGCCGCGGAACGGTCCTCGGGGCCCCCGCAGAGCTCGGTCGCGCCTTCGATCAGCGGCACGCCGATCGAACACAAGCGGCTGAAAGCCTCGCACGGCGCCTGGACCGGCGCGACGCCCCTCACCTACTCCTACTCGTGGTCTCGCTGCAACTCCTCAGGGGGCGAATGCGCGGTCATCTCCGGCGCCACGAAGAGCAACTACCAGCCCGTCGCCGCGGACGTCGGCAACCGGCTGGTGGCGACGGTCAAGGCGACGAACTCGGCCGGGGCCGCGGAAGCGAGCACCGCGCCGAGCGCGCCGATCGGGGCCGTCGCCCCCAAGCACAAAGGCAGCCCGACGCTCAGCGGAGAAATCGTCGACGGCCGCGTCGTGACGGTCGGCAACGGTGTCTGGAAGGGCACCCCGCCCTTCACCTACGCCTACCAGTGGCTCCGCTGCGGCCACGGACCGTGCGTGAACATCGCGGGCGCGACCGCCCAGAGCTACCGCCTGCAGAGCGCCGACATCGGCCACAAGGTCCGCGCCGTCGTGACCGCGACCAACTCCGTCGGCTCCGGCAACGTCAAGTCGAAGCCCTCCGCGAAGGTCGTCCCCGGCTCGCCGCTGAACCTCGCCGAACCGACGATCTCCGGCACCGTCCTGCCCGGGCAGACGCTCACCGCCAACGACGGCACGTGGGTCGGCACGCCCCCGATCGCCTACTCCTACCAGTGGCTCAGCTGCGCCCCCCTCGGCGGCGGCTGCACCGAAATAGCGGGCGCGACCGAACAGACCCACACGGTCGGCGCCGGCGAGATCGGCCAGAGCTTCGAGGTCGTCGTGACCGCGACCAACGCGTACGGGAAAGCGGCCGCGACCTCGCCCGAAACGTCGATCACGGGCGGCGGCGTGCAGCCTCCCGAAAATCTCCTCAAGCCTCTGATCACAGGGCTCGCGCTCACCGGCCAGACCGTGCACGCGACCGAAGGGCTCTGGGCGGGCACCGAACCGGCCTACGCCTACCAGTGGGAGCTGTGCGACTCCTCGGGCGCGTCGTGCTCCGAAGTCGCGGGCGCGACCGAAGCGAGCTACACGATCCCCGACGGGGACACCGGCCACACGCTGCGCGTCGTCGTGACCGCCTCGAACTCCGCCGGGACGGCCACGGCCACCTCCGAACCCTCGACCCAGATCCTCGGCGTCGGACCGAAAGTCACTGAAGCGCCCACGATCTCCGGGACCGCGACCGCGGGCCAGCTGCTGACGGCCTCCAGCGGCAAATGGAGCGGGACCGAACCGATCACCTACGAATACGAATGGCTGCGATGCGACGCGGCCGGGTCGGAATGCGCGCAGGCGGCAGCGCCCTCGATTCTGCCCACCTACCTCGTGTCGGCGGCCGACGTCGGCCACACCCTCCGCGTCGAGGTGATCGCGACCAACGTCGCGGGTCACGGCGTCGCCGAATCGGCTCCGACCGCGACCGTCGCCGGGGTGAAACCCTCGAACGTCATCGCGCCGACCGTGCTGGGTCTCGCGATCACCGGACAGACCCTGAGCGCGACCGAAGGGACGTGGACCGGAACCGAACCGATCTCCTACGGCTTCCAGTGGGAGCTTTGCAATGCCGCCGGGGCGTCCTGCTCGGAAATCCCGGGGGCGACGAAATCGACGTTCACGATCCCCGACGGGGACGCCGGTCACACGCTGCGGGTCGTCGTCACCGCCTCGAACGTGGCGGGCTCGACCGAAGCGACCTCCGGGCAGTCGGGCGAAGTCCTCGGCGTCGCCCCGCAGAACACCGAAGCGCCGGCGGTCTCCGGGACGGCTTCGGCCGGTCAGTTGCTCACCGCGTCGAGCGGCAAATGGAGCGGGACCGAACCGATCGCCTACGAATACGAATGGCTGCGCTGCAACGCGGCCGGGGCGGAATGCGTGCAGGCCGCCGCGCCCTCGATCCTGCCCACCTACCTCGTCGTGGCCGGCGACGTCGGCCACAAGCTGCGGGCCAAGGCGATCGCGAAGAACATCGCCGGGAGCGGGACGGCCGAATCCGCGCCGACCGCGACGGTGGCTGGTGTGAAACCGTCGAACGTGCTCGCGCCGACCGTTATCGGTCTGGCGATCACGGGGCAGACGCTGACGGCGACCGAAGGGACGTGGACCGGAACGGAACCGATCTCCTACGCGTTCCGCTGGCAGCTGTGCAGCAAAGCGGGGACCGAATGCGCGGACATCTCGGGGGCGACGAAATCGACGTTCACGATCCCCGACGGCGACGCGGGCCACACGCTGCGCGTCGTGGTGAGCGCGTCGAACGTGGCGGGCTCGACCGAAAAGGAATCGGCCGTCACAGGTGAAGTCGCGGGCGTCGCGCCGAAAAACACCGAAGCGCCGACGGTCTCAGGCACGGCGACGGCCGGCCAGATCCTGACTGCCTCCTCTGGGAAATGGACGGGGACAGAACCGATCGCCTACGAATACGAATGGCTGCGCTGCAACACGAGCGGGACGGAATGCGCGCAGGCCGCGGGAGCCTCGATCCTCCCGACGTACACGGTCGCCGGCGCCGACGTCGGCCACAAGCTGCGGGCGAAGGTGATCGCGAAAAACATCGCGGGCAGCGCGAGCGCGGAATCCGCTGCCACCGCGAGCGTCGGCGGTGTGAAACCGTCCAACACGCTCGCCCCGGCGGTTCTGGGTCTGGCGATCACAGGGCAGACGTTGAGCGCGACGGAAGGGACGTGGACGGGGACCGAACCGATCTCCTACGCGTTCCGCTGGCAGCTGTGCAGCAAAGCCGGGACCGAATGCGCGGATATCTCCGGCGCGACGAAATCGACGTTCACGATTCCCGATGGGGACGCGGCTCACACGCTACGCGTCGTGGTGATGGCCTCGAACGTGGCGGGGTCGACCGAAAAGGAATCGGCCGTCACCGGTGAAGTCACGGGCGTCGCTCCGAAAGACGCCGAAGCGCCGAAAGTGACCGGCGAAGCCAAAGAAGGCGTCCTGCTCACAGCCTCGTCCGGGAAATGGACCGGGACCGAACCGATCACCTACGAATACGAATGGCTGCGCTGCAACGCCGAAGGCAAATCGTGCGTCCAGGCTGCCGGCGCCTCGATCCTCGCGACCTACACGGCGGTGGCCGCCGACGTGGGGCACACGCTGATCACGAAGGTGACCGCCTCGAACATCGCGGGCAAAGTCGCGGCCGAATCCGCTCCCACGGCACCGGTCAAAGGGATCGTTCCGACGAACACGGTCCTGCCCGTGACCGTGCCCCTCGGCACGACCACGAGCGGCTCGACCGTCACGGCGACCGAAGGCACCTGGACCGGGGCGCCGACGATCACATACGAATGGGAATGGAAGCTGTGCACCACGGCGACGAGCTGCAAAGTCGAACAGAAAGGCGCGAGCAACTCGTTCAAAGTCCCGGCCTCCTCGGGGGGCAAGAAACTCCGCGTCAACGTGATCGCGACGAACCCCGCCGGTAAAGCCGAAAAGGAAGCCCTCGAACTTTCGATCCTGCTCTAAGCGCGTCCCCGGCTGCACGTAAGAGCGCCGTGCGGGGGGTCCGGGGCGTCGCATCGATGGCCGAGGGCCGGCGGGGGAAGGGAGGCCTCCGCCGGACTCGGCGACACCAAGCAAGATCGAGTGGACGCGCGAAGCCGGTTCACGAAACCAGTCGGAGCCGTTAGGTCCTGTCGCGCGACGCCCCGAGCAGGTTCCCGCCGGCTCTGTTGCTGCATCGACACCCGAGCGACGCGCTACCGTGTCGGGCGATGAGCGCGATGACATTCAACGCGGTCTTTGAGGATGCCGGTGACGGGTGGGTCTACGCGCATGTCCCCGAGCTGCCCGAGGTGCACACCCAGGGCGAGAATCTGGAGGAAGCGCGCTCGATGGTTCGCGAAGCCATCGAGCTGGTGCTCGAGGACCGCCGCGAGCGTGGGGAGCCAATCCCGGCGACTGGATGGGCACTCGTCGAGCCCGTCGAGATCGCTGCGTGAAGAAGCGCGACCTCGAACGCCACCTCACGGAGCACGGCTGCAGATTTGCTCGACAGGCGTCCCGCCACGAGCTGTGGGAGAACCCGGCCAACGGCCAGCGGACAACCGTTCCGCGCCACAAGGAGATCAAGCCGCCGACGGCGCGTGGCATCTGCCGCCAGCTCGGCGTGCCCGCTCCCACCGGGTCCCGCTGATATCGAACCGTCGACCACCCTGCTCCAGCGCGACCGCCGCCACGAAAGCACCGAGAACCTCCTACGAAGGCTGAGCGAGCGCGGCCATAACCCGCTCGGGGGCTTCGAGCGGCGGCCAGTGGGCGACGTCGTCGAGGGCCGCGAACGGCGCGGAGGGGAGGCGCTCGCGGATCCGCCCGGCCATGTGCGCGCCCGACACCGGGTCGAGCATCCCCCAGATGAAGCCGAGCGGGACGTCCGTGCTCTCCAGCGCCTCGACCCAGCGCGCTGCGTGCTCGGCGCGGTCGGCGATGTAGCGGATCAGCAGGTGACCGATCCGCTCGCCGCCGCCACGGGACGTCGCGGCCCAGATGTCGGCGCTGTCGGCCGCCGCGTCGTAGCTCTCGGCGAACGTCGGCCGCAGGCCCGCGACGAACAGCTCCTCGGTCACGAGCTCCGAGATGCGGGGCCCCTGCTCGGGGTCGAGCAGCGCCGTCTGCACAGGCTGCGGGCGATGGAGATCCGGGTAGAGGCCGCCGTTCATGAAGCGCGCGCCCCTGAGTCGCACCGACAGGCTCCCTTCGGCGCCGCGCGCGAGCAGCTCCTGGGCGACCGACACGCCGTAGTCGTGCGCGACGAGAAGCGTCTCGCTCACTCCGGCGTGAGCCCAGACGGCCTCGATCAGGTCGGCCTGCTCGTGGATCGAGTAGCGGTGGTCGGTCGGCTTCTCCGAGGCGCCGAAGCCGAGGAAGTCGGGCGCCAGCACGGCGTGGCGCTCGACGAGCCCGGGCATCACCTTGGCCCAGTCGTGAGAGGAGCTCGGGAAGCCGTGCAGCAGCGTCATCGCGGGCCCCGACCCGGCCCGCGCCAGGAACACCTCGCGAGCGGTCCCGCCGAGCTCGACGTCGATCCTCTCGCCTTCGGCCCACCAGCCGCTCAGATCCCCCACGGAGGCATTATCGCGCCGCTTGCGACTAGGCTGTGCGCGTGCGCGCCCATCACGTCGTCGTCGACCACGTCTTCGCGAAGCCCCCCGAGCGGGTCTTCGCCTACCTCGCCGAGCACGAGAACCTCGCCGACCTGTTCGGGGCGAAGGTCACGCGTCTGAAGGACGGCGACGACGGGCACCGCAACGGCGTCGGGTCGGTCCGCAAGCTGCAGGTCGGTCCCGGGCCGCCGTTCGAGGAGACGGTGACCGAGTTCGAGCCCTCGACGCGCATCGTCTACCGGATCACCAAGGGCGGCCCGATGCGCGGTCACGTGGGCGTGATGACGTTCGCGCCCGAGGGGCAGGGGACCCGCTTCCACTACGACATCCGCCTCGCCTCGCCGATCCCGGGGCTGGCCGCGATCGTGCGGCTCGCGCTCACGCGGTCGGTCAACAAGCACCTCGACAAGGTCGACCGCGAGGCCTGAGCTCAGGGGCCCGGCGGCATCCCCCGCTGGCCCTATCGTGCTCAGCTCGTGCCCCCGAGCCACCTGACAGCGACGCTGCGCCAGGACGAGGCGGTCCTGCGCTTCCCCTACGACGAGGATCTGCGCCTGCTGCTGCGCGCGATCCCGGGCCGCCGTTGGGATCCGGTCGACCGCACCTGGTGCGTGCCGCTCGGCTCCGAGCAGGCCGAGGCGCTCGCGCGGCTGCTCGACGCGCTGCCCTGCCCCGCCGACATCGAGGAGCCGCTTGCCCGGGCGATACGCCGTCGCCGCGCCCGGCGCCGTACGGACGAGCTCCTGATCGACGTGGTGCGGCCCGACCGCGAGTGGTGGCTGAGCTTCCCGACCGACGGCCCCGTCGCGCCGGTCGCGATCCTCCTCGAGCATCCGGGCGCGCGTGAGATCGAGCTGATCGGAAGAGCCCAGGTGCCGCTCGACGCGCGCGGCGCGGAGCTGCTCGCGGAGCTGCGAGCGGGCGCCGCGCCGGCCGCGATCCGCCTCACCGCCGCCGCCGAGCGGGCGCTCGCCGAGCGGGAGCGTCCCGCCGACCGGCGGGAGGAGCGCGACGGGCTCCCGGCCCCGGACGGCCTCGCCCGCGACGTCGCCTTCCGCCGCGACCGCCGCGGCGAGCACTGGGTCCTGATCGGCGGCCGCCACGCCGCGCTCGCCCGGGTGCTGGCCGCCCGCGCCGGGCTGCTGCCGCGCGAGGGCCCCGGGGGCTCTGTCGGGCTGGCCGCGCGCGAGGCCGACGCCGAGCCGATCAAGGAGCTGCTCGGCCAGCTCGAGGACGCCGACGTGGAGCCGCGCGTCGAGGCGTGGCTCGTGCGCGCGACTAGCTGGCGGGGAAACGTCGAAGTCCACGGTCCGCGCGAGGCACCGCTGCTGCTCCTGCTCGGCGATGCCGAACGGCTGCCGCGCCCGGTCCGCGAGCTTGCCGCGTCCGCGCCCGGCGGCGCGAGCCTCCCGCTCACGCTCGCCTCGTGGCGGCTGGCCCGCGAGCACCTCGACGGCTGGTCCAGTCCCGCCGCCCGCCGCTGCGGGGAGGCGCTCGAAGCGGGCCGTCCCGCGCCGCCCGCCGTGCTCGAGCGCTCGACCGTCCACGAGCACGACGCGTTCGTCCTCGCGCCCGGCCACGACCCGAGCCTGCAGGAGCTGTTCGGGGCGCTCCCCGGAGCGCAGCGCCCCGGGAGCGGGCGCAGGGGGCCGCTGCCCGCCGGCGCGAGCGCCGAGCACGCCTCGCTGCCGTCGATCCGGGCCGACCCGTTCTGCGTCCCGGACCTCGATCGCTTCCTCGCCGCGACCGGCGCCTGGGTGTCAGACGAGGCGCTCGCGCTGCTGCAGGAGGCGCGCGAGCAGCACGCGCGCGCGGCGGGCCTCGTCGAGCTCTCGGCGGCTGAGGACGCCGAGCTCGACGTGCCCGGCCTGGGCGGGACGCTGAAGCCGTTCCAGCGCGCCGGCGTCGCCTACCTGCTCGAGCGCCGTCGCGCCTTCCTCGCCGACGAGCAGGGGCTCGGCAAGACGGTCGAGGCGCTCGCGACCCTGCAGGCGGACGACGCCTTCCCGGCCGTCGTCGTCTGCCCGGCGAACCTGAAGCTGAACTGGCGGCGCGAGGCGGAGGTCTGGCTGCCCGGCCGCAGCGTCTCGGTGCTGACGGGACTCGGCGGCGAGGCGGATACGGCCGCCGGGGCGCTCGAGCCGCAGGCGGACGTCACGATCGTCAACTACGAGATCCTCGCGGCGCGCCTTCCGGCGCTGCTGGCCCGGACTCCCCGCGCGGTCGTCCTCGACGAGGCCCACTACTGCAAGAACGCGACGGCCAAGCGCACGCAGGCCGTGCAGAGGCTGACGGCGGGCGTGGAGGCCGAGGGGATCGTGCTTGCGCTCAGCGGGACGCCGGTCGTCAACCGGCCGGCCGAGCTGATCGCCCAGCTGCGCGTGATCGGCCGGCTCGGCGAGTTCGGCTCCGGCGCCCAGTTCAGCACGCGCTTCCGCGGGCCCGACGCCCACCAGCGGCTGCACTGGCACCTGCGCGCCCGCTGCTTCGTGCGGCGCCTGAAGCGCGACGTGCTGCCCCAGCTGCCCGCCAAGACCAGGGCGGTCGTGCCGATCGAGCTCGACAACGGGGCCGAGTACCGGCTCGCCGAGAGCGACCTGCTGGCGTGGCTGCGTACCCAGCCGCTCGACCTCTCCGAGCTCGACGCGAAGGTCGCGGCGGCGCTCCGCGCCGAACGGCTCGTGCGGCTGAACGCGCTGAAGCTGCTCGCCGCCCGCGGCAAGCTCGCCGCGGCTCTCGCCTGGATCCACGACTTTCGCTCCTCCGGCGAGCGGCTCGTCGTCTTCGCGCGCCACCGCGAGATCCAGCGGGCGGTTGCCGAGCGCTTCGGAGACGCGCTCCACATCCTCGGCGAGGACAGCCACGCTCGCCGCGACGAGGCGGTGCGGGCCTTCCAGGCGCCGGACGGCCCGGGCAACCAGCTGATCGTCTGCTCGATGGAGGTCGCGGGCCAGGGCCTGACGCTGACGCGCGCCTCGAACGTCGCGTTCCTCGAGCTCGACTGGACGCCGGCCAAGCACGACCAGGCCGAGGACCGCTGTCACCGGATCGGCCAGCAGGACGCGGTCAACGCCTACTACCTGCTGGCCGCCGAGACCGTCGACGAGACGATCGCCACGCTGCTCGAGCGCAAGCGGGCCGTGATCGGCGCCGTCACCGACGGGCGCGAGGAGGACGAGGAGGGCGTCGTCGACGCGCTGATCCGCGAGCTGCGGGGTGCTGCCTACCGCCACCTGCGGGCGGTCGCCTGAGGCGGGCGCGGCCCGACGGGCGTCAGGGGTTCAGCAGCAGCTCGTCCATGATGTCGCCCCAGGTTTCGACTGCCTGGGCTTCGACGTTCGTGATCTGGTATTCGAACCGTTCGGCGGCGCGCGCGAGCGAGCGGGCGCCGGAGCTCTCGAAGCGCGAGATGCCGGGCGGGATCAGGCCGAGGGCCACCCAGTTGGGGTAGAAGACCTTGACGAACGAGACCGTCGAAGCGGGCGTGGACTTGAAGCCGCCGGCGGCCCACGCCTTCACGTCCCCGCACAGGTCGGGCACGGACAGGTCGTAGAGCTTGCGCAGCGAGGCGGCGTAGCGGGAGACCGCGCGGGTGACCTTGGAGCTGCTCCAGCGCAGCCCCGCGACCGCGTTTAGGTAGGTCTTGATCGCTGGCCGGTCGGGCTTGCCGGCGGTCAGCACCATCGTGCCGATCACCTCGTTGCTCAGTTCCGTCGATTCGGGGTCCTGCGGGGATCCGGCCGCGGCCCGCGGGCAGCTGCGCTTGACCATCGTGAGGATCCCCTTGTAGCCCGCAATGGAGGCGCCGAGGTGCGCGTGACCGACCTTCACGAGCGCGTAGTTGGCGCGCAGGTACGCTTCGGTCGCCGAGGAGTCCGAGGCGCTCGCGGAGGCGGGGGTCAGCGTGAGCGCGAGCAGCGCGAGACCGACCGCAGGACGGCTCCTCTCCATGCGCAGAGCCTACGGGATCGCATTCCTGCTCACGCCTGGTGGGGCGGGTTGTCTCTAGGAGCCGAGCTTGAACGCCGGCGATGTGCCGAGCACCCGTCCCCCGGCGCCGAGCGCCTGGACCTCGAAGCTCGAGTAGGCGCCGCTGACGGGGATCGCGGTCTCGAAGCCCGAGCGAGCGGCGTGGGCGACGGCGACGGGAGCTCCCTGCCCCGAGGCGGCAAGCACGCGCCAGGAGGCGACCCTCGTCGCCCCGTTCCAGCTCGCGTAGACGGTGGCCCACGAGCCGCTGCGGCGGGCGGTGCCGGCCGGCGCCGTGAGCGGTTCGCCGGTCCACTGCCCGAGCGTCGCGCGGTAGGAGAG
>Ga0134125_10000814_pt1 | contig 40517 bp, 32 predicted proteins | sample KB31751_FD_96464 | JGI IMG/M metagenome (GOLD analysis project Ga0134125, IMG submission 96464) | Terrestrial soil microbial communities with excess Nitrogen fertilizer from Kellogg Biological Station, Michigan, USA - KB3-175-1 | ecosystem: Environmental > Terrestrial > Soil > Unclassified ...
AAAGCGCGGCTCGAAATTGAATGGATCGTTGTAATACAATTCCTGACCCGTGCCGGGGCCGACAGCCGAAAATGTAAGGGGCGCGGGACCGGCAGAATTTGCGAAAAGGTTAGAGATTTGTCCATCTCTCTCGAATGGAACTCCATCGAACTGATACCGCAACCCTAATTGCAAGGTCAAATTTGGGCGAAGCTTCCACTGGTCCTGGAAAAACGCTCCATACTCGTGCTGCACGTAGCGGCTGAAATTTGTTGGAGTGCGTTGACCTTGCGTATCGAAAAACTGGCTCTGCCCCTGGATGCCTACGAAGCCCAGCAGGCCTGCCGCCATCGTCTGCAAGATCTCGTCGTCATCACAGCCGTTTGCACACGTAACAACCGGCACGCCGAAGTTCCCATACGGCGTAAAATCGACAGTTGGGCGGGAGCCAAACGCATCGTATCCGTTCTCGAACACATACCGGAATTCGCCACCTACTTTAATGTTGTGCTGGCCGTGAACCCACGACAAATTGTCCACATAGTGCCATGTTCCGGCCCGACGGAATTGTGAATTGCTATCGCCCAGGCTCGAGCACCCTAAATTGGCAATGGTCGGAACGCCGATGGATGTATTGAAGGAGTAGTCCGTGCCGAACCCGAATTGATCCGGCGTGCTGTACTGATCGAGTTGGCTGTGGGCGCAAGCAAATGCGGCGTCTGCCCGGTTTAACCCGGCACGGAATTCATTGATCAGATTCGGCCGGAACGCAGCGATGAAATTGAGCGCAATGCTGTGGCTTTGGTTGTACGAGGCGGTCGCGCCGATGCCCGGCAACGCCTCGTCATGGAATGGGTCCGGATCGCTGGATCCGTTGTAAATGTATCGTGCGAATACACTGTATTTGTCGCTGAAGCGGTGATCCAGCCTGAATGTCGTGCCGTTTGTGTTCAGGCGAGATGCGCTCGGAAAATAGTAAAGCGCCCGAAGATCGTCAACCGCCGGTCCGTTCGGATTCGGATACGCCGATAAAATCTTTTGCATGGCAGGGTCCAGGGTCAAGCCTTGAACATTGTTCGGCGAATTGGGATCGGCGAGATTGATCTGCTGGCCGTTATAGTTAAAAATGCCGGTTTTGAAGGCGGCCGTCGGGACCGTCGCCAACTCTGTCAGGGTGGTGCGGAATCGCTGCCACTCCGAGTTCACAAAGAAGAAGGTCTGGTCCTTTTTAATCGGTCCACCAAGCGAGAACCCGAAATCGTTGCGCACGAACGGGTCCTGCTGGTCCGGCGACGGATTGAAGTAGTCGCGCGCGGCCATGGCATTCACTCGGTTGAACTCATAGCCGGAGCCATGAAATGAATTGGTTCCGCTTCGCGTGACGATATCCACAATCGCGCCGGTGTTGCGGCCGTACTCGGGGAGGAAATTATTGGTAATCACCCGAAATTCCTGTGTTGAATCGGGATTGATGCCGGCGACGCCCCCCGCGATGCCCGGCACGGAAGCATCGTTGTTGTCCACTCCGTCCAGAAGGAAGTTATTGTTGCGTTCACGCTGGCCATTCACCGAGAAACCGCCAAGCCTACTAGTGGTCTGCTGAGTTCCTGGCGAAAGCAGCACGAGCGAGTATGGGTCGCGCGTTAAAAGCGGCAGATCGAGGATACGCTTCTGATCGACAATATTGCTGATCTGCGCGCTTTCAAGATCGATGGTCGGAACCGACGATCCGGCCACTTCGACCTGCTGTGACACCGCTCCCAACGCCATGCTGCCGTTCACCGTCAGGTTCTGCGCGACAGTCAACTCGACATTCGGGAATCGGAGGCTTGTAAATCCCTGCTTTTCAATAGTAATGTCATAATGGCCCACGAGTACATTCGGAATTGCATAAGCGCCCGACACGTCGGTCGCTGCGGTGCGGACGGCGGCGGTCCCCAGGTTCTTTATCGTTACGCTCGCTTCCGGCACGCCGGATCCCGACGGGTCCAGAATCGTGCCGGAAATTGTACCTGTCTGCGCATTTAAAGCGACGCAAAAAATTGTGCCGAGAACGAAAGCCGCAGCTGTCCTCATAACACGTTTGAAATTCATTAGTCCTCAACCCCAACGGCGGAATTAGTTTGACTGTTGTCCCAATGACAGTTAAATACGAGCAAATTTAGACCTAAGTTCAGTGTAATCGCGATCTTGTGAAATATCGATTCGAAAAATTGAACGCTTGAAGACAAGTGTAATCTATGGCTCATTCGGCCCGCCGCTAGGGAAGTCTCGTGGGCCGCCCGCTGAGTGGCGTTCCCAACGGATTTTTTCTTGCTATGGGGAGGGCAAACTACCGCTACTAGCGCGCTACGCATAATACCGATATTCTTTGACTAACCAAATCGTCCGAGTCGCCGGTCCACGATTCCACCGGATGGCATTCGTGCTAAAGGAGAAGATAATGGTGCGTTTGAATATGCGATCTTTGGCAATACAGTTTCTGGGCGTAATTAGTTGTAGCGTGCTTTTATGCGCTCAAACATCAGAGAAGAAAGCCGCCAACGGCGGTTTATCGCAGGATGAGGTCTTACGAATCGCCAAAGAAGTGCAAAAGCAGATCGGCACGCTGCCAATGTATGGCGTTTTTGACGATATTCATTTCGGCATCAAGGGACGTACGGTCATCCTTAGCGGGCAAGCCTCCCGTCCGACACTGAAGTCGACCGCCGGTAATGTCGTGAAAAAGATCGAAGGCGTGGAAACTGTGGATAACGAAATCGAAGTGTTGCCGCTGTCTCCTAACGACGACCGGATTCGGGCGGGCGTCTACGCCAGAATTTATGGCAATACGGCGTTGCAGCGCTATACCTCGAACAGGGGAGGCGCAGCGAGATGGCGCAGCCTGACGCGCCGCACGACGGGGATTACAAACGATCCTCCGACTGGCTATCATGCGATCCACATTATCGTGAAGAATGGAAATGTCACGCTAAAGGGAGTTGTGGATAATTCCGGCGACTCGGCCATTGCCGAGATGCAGGCAAATTCCACTCCAGGCGTTTTCAGAGTCGATAACGATCTGTACATCGCAAATGCCGCCAAAAACGAATAGCTGACCAGAGAATCGAGACGATCGGAACGATGGAAAGTCCACATTCGCTGCTCGCGCTGCTATTGCTGCTGGGCGGGATCTTACCGCTCCAGCCGGCGGCAGCCCAAACCGCCCAAATGCATTCGCCAATTGGACCGGAAGCGGTGTGGAACCCGGGGCCGGCGATTGTCAGCGAAGTTCGCCAGGGCTGCATGCAACTCAGTTTTCCGGAATTGGGCACATGCTTTGCAAACGGCATGAAGAGAGCGGGAGCTACTCAGGAAGCGGTGGCCTTTACTCATTTACTGAAGAATGATGCCTATTTGCTGAAATTCATTCCAGCGGGCGGACCCGATATCGCATTTGTCGGCTTCCCCTTCCGTGCCAATGAAAACGATGGCTGCTTGCTTGTGAACGGAAATCCGCAGTTGATCGATGTTGACGATCTGCAAAAACTTCCCCAAGACGAGATGAAGAAGGACCCTATGTACGCATCCTTGCTGGCCGAATCGCCGAAGGCGATGCTCTGGCCGGGCGATCGCGGCGACGTGAACACAGTAAAAATGGCTCCCACAACGGCGGCAGGCAGAAGCTTCCTCGTGAGCTATATGCTGCTAAATGGCTGCCATGCCTGCGCGCGGCTGGCTACCGTCTGGTTCCAATTTGATTTCGATAGCGCCGGCAAATACTTGGATACGCGCTACCGGAAACTAGAGCGGCTCCCATCCGTCAAATAGGGATTTCTGAAGACCATCGCTGCAACGGCTTCCCTTCAGCCGGTGGCATCTCCCATTGCTTCAAGCGCTCGCTGTGATATGACAGTCTCTGCCGCCGTGTCGTCTCTCTCGTTAAAAATAGTGAACCCCTGAAATGAGTCGTGCTTATTCTTGGAGCATTCTATTTCTGCTCAGCCGCGTGGCGGCATGTTTCGGCCTGGGCTGTTATGGCCTATACGCCGGTCCGGGGGAGATTCCGGCAGGAAGTGTAATCGAAATCCGCCTGACACACTCGGTTGCTTCATATTCCACCAAAGAGGGCACGAAAGTGGACGCGGTCGTGATCGCGCCGGTAAGGCAAGGTGAGCAAACGCTGATTCCGATGGGAACGCAGGTCACGGGGGTCGTCGAAGACGTCCGGCGCGTGGGATTGGGGCTCATTCACGAAACGGCACGACTTGACGTTAACTTCAACCTCCTGGTGCTGCCAAATGGTGATGAAATTCCAGTGAAAACGCATGTGGCCGAGGTTGAAAATGCGCGGGAATCCGTCGATGCGGAGGGCCGGATTCGGGGAATTCGTTCGACAGGAACTTTGGGCTATCGCGCGAACAACCTCATTGCGGGATTCGCGCTGTTCGATCCTATCGCGTACTTGTACGTGAATGTCGCGGCGGCGCGTATGCTCCGGTTCGCCGAACCCGAGATATGGCTGCCGGCGGGAACGGAACTGGAGTTGAAACTGCTCGCGCCGGTTGCCGCGCCCGAAGTGTCTACGCCGCCGATGCCTCCGGTCACATCGGACCCGGAAGCGGGGCGCGAGTTAGCAAGTTTGGTGAGAACCCTGCCGTACCGGACTATGACTCAGGTGTCGTATAAGCCATCGGATTTGACCAATTTAATCTTTCTAGGAAATCCGGATGCCCTGAAGCGTGCGTTCCGAGCGGCTGGATGGGTGCAAGCCGACCACCTGAATACGATTAGCGGCTTTATGACGATGCGCTCCATTGCCGAAAATCAGGGATATCAAGCCGCGCCGATGTCTACGCTTTTGCTGGATGAGCAGCGCCCCGATTTGACGATATCCAAGACTCTCAACACCTTTTCCAAACGGCATCATGCGCGAATCTGGCTCCGGTCCGAAACCTGGAACGGCAACACGGTGATGACCGCTTCGTCGACGCAGGACACCGGCATCGAGTTATCGAGGAGGAACCGGACATTCATCCACGTGATAGACACGTTCATCGACAATGAGCGCGCCAAAATTGTGGACGATCTGGTATTTACCGGGTGCGTCGATGCCGCGGAACTGATGCCGCGCCCGTGGGTTCCGCTCGACGCGCGAAATGCAACGGGAGAAGCGCTGGTGACGGACGGCCGAGTTGCGATCTTGCAACTGAACCAATGTGAGCATCCTCGCGGCCCGGTCGATCTGGAAGCCAGTCCCGACATACCGGCCGCGGGGAACGCGGGCAATCGCGGTGTGCGGCAATCGATTTTGACCGTGCGGAACGATTTTTATCGCGGAAATCTTGTGTACCAGGGATATGAAGGGGTGAAGTTCGGCGTACGCCATTTGAAGCACAAGGAACCTGCCAAAGAACTGCCGCCGCGCTCGACGGCAATCAATAGTGTCGCCGCTCCCATCGACTGGAATAGTGGCGAAGCGCCAAGACCGCGACAGAGCAAATTCGGCGATCTGGACTCCGCCGCGAAGGCCGAGCCGCCAACTCAGCCACCGCAACCGGAACAGCATGATTGGGGAACCGAACGGTTCGAGATCGGGCTGGAAGGCGGCTTCCTCCGGTATGGCGGCAGCACGCTCGACCTGGCGAGACTGTCTCTCGAGCCGCAGCAACTGGGACTGCCGGTTATCAGGTTGGCGTTCCAAAACCGTCTGTATAACGGGTGGTCAGCCGGAACTTCCTTGACCTTAAACACGTTCCGCTATTTTTCGAATGAATTTGCGTTCACCTATCAGCGCGGCAAGTACCGGTTTGGGGCGCTGGCGTTCATTGGGCTTCCGGAGGGCGATCAGGGCGGCTACGATGAGGAAACGACCGGCCTGCTGACCCGGCAGTTTCAATACAATTTCATCGCAAATTTCCGGCCCCGCGAGAAGCGTTTCCGGCCGTATGTCGCGGCGGGCCCCGTGCTGCAACTGATCAACCTGACCGATGCACCGTTCAAATCGTCGGGAGGTCTGTTTCGATTTGGGTTGCGTAATGTGGGGCTTCTGCTCGCGGCGTACAATTTCGGGAGCGCCCCTCCTTTGGACGGCGGTGGAATTTTCCAGTTCGGTTTCCAGTTTGGTGGCGGCGTCAAATTCAGGCTGACCCCACGATGGCTGGTCCGCCTCGACGTGCGCGAGACAGTTAGCGCTCAACCTGATTTCATTGGCAGATCGATCACGATCGACGATACCTCACCCGATGACGAGTACCGGATCGATTATCAGCGCGTACGCCCGGCGGGACCGCTTCGGCAACAAAGAGCCACGCTCGGCTTCGCTTTCACGTTTTGAGAGACGCCGCTGTTTAATGCTGAAGATCCGCCGCGATGCTGATGTCGCCCCCGGTAATGCGAATCTTGCGCGTCCATTGTTTATATCCATCTTTAGCGATCACAACGCTGTGATCGCCCGAGGCCAGTTCCAGACTTGAAGGCGTGCTACCGACGAAAGCTCCATCCACTTCGATGTCCGCGCCAGGGGGAGTCGAGGTCACCTGCAATCGCGCCTTCGAGGAGTTATCCGCTACCGCCGTTTGGCCGGGAGTTGGCCCAACAGGTTGCGAATTGCGAACCGCCTGTATGATGTTGCTCTTATAATCCTTGCCGTCAGGGCGGATGATCACCAGTTTCTTGCCGTCGACGCAGGCCTGAACCGGATCGTTCACAACAAACACCGTCGGCCTAAATCCAAAACCAATGTAATTCGATTGACCCGTGTAGGTCATGTCGTCGAGAGCGACGGTGACCGTATACGTAGTACGTTCTTCCATTCCCGGTGTCGAGTAGCTATTGTATTCCGTTTTACCGTTTTGTTTGTTGTTCTTTTCCGCATGTTGAACGGAATTCGTCGGAACCATCGATTTCGACTCCTGAACATCCAAAAGCTTTCCCGCGCGGCAGTTCCTGGCATTGCTGGCGCAAAACGCCAAACTCGAAAAAATTGCAACAGCGGAAATAGCAATAAAGCATCGATTCATGACTTTCCTCCCCGAACACGCCTCGTTGTCGATGATACTGAAAATTCCTATTTGGCGCCGCCCTCGTATCGCTCCAGTATGACGGCGACGTGATCGAAACCTCGGTCGCTGCTCCATACCAGCGCTCGATCGAACGGTAGTCTTTCCTGGGAACGGATGTACGTTTCGGCGCAATCGGGCAGGGAATCGGAGCAATTCACGATCGGGGGAATGAGCGCCTCCCGCAAGCCCAGCAAAGCATGCGCGGCGGAAAGCGCGCCGGAAGCGACGCCGCAAAATCCTAGTGCGCCGGCAGCGGAGGTAAATCGGATACCCTGCTGCTTCATCCGCAAATGGTTTAATACATCCGCCTCGACGCCGTCTTGAAAAGGGGCTCCAAAGCCATCGCCGAAGATGATGCCGGCAGTCTCGACGCCCGCGGCATCCATCGCCTTCTGAGCTGCCGCTCTCAGTCCGCCGGCCCCCGCCTCACGAGTCATGGGATGGGAGGCTGCATGCGTCTGGCCGCCACCGGTAATCTCGGCATAGATCCGAGCTCCGCGTGCTCGCGCGTGCGTTTCGCTCTCCAGGAACACAAATGCGGCGCCTTCTCCTAAGGCGTAGCCATTTCGCCCTGAAGGCGGCCGCTCGCCCGCGCGGACATTCCCGGCAATCAAATGATTGATGGCGACCTCGAGTTGCAAAAGCGAGTCGTAGCCTCCTGCAATTGCACAGTCGAGATTCCCCGAACGAATCTCCGCGGCCGCCGCATCGATCGATTGCAGCCCCGATACCGCGCCATTCATAATGTTGAGATTTGCGCCGCGCAGCCCGAACTGGATGGCCATGCCGCAGAGCCCACTATTCGGAAGCGACTTTACCAGAAACAGGGGATCGATGAGACTCATGCCGTACTCGACGAACAGACGCGTATCGAAGACCTTCTCGCGAGTCAAAGATACGCGGAGGCTGTCGGCGAAGACGTTGAAATCCTGATCCAACCCGAGCGAGCCAACGCAAATGCCGCAGCGTTCGAGGATGCCGCGCTCGGCGGCAAGCCCAGCATCGCATATTGCCTCGCCAGCGGCCGCCACGGCGTAACAGGCGGCGTTGGTGAGAATCTTGCGAAGCATCCGATGGGGAACGTGCTCACGTCGCTCAAAATCCTGTACGCGGCCTTCGCACGTCAGCGGCAAGCCTTCAAGTTCCCGCCCGGAAATCGAGCGGATTCCCGATTCACCACGGCACAATCGTTCGAAGTGCGTGGGCGCGTTCAAGCCAAGAGACGATACGATACCGACGCCGGTGGCCACGACTCGCGCCCCCGTTCCAACCTTTGCGGCAGAGCGCAGCGCTCTGTTGAAGCCGGCCGCTCCCCGATGGTCGCGGTTTGGTGCAGGCAATCGGGCGCCTTCATCGGATTCGGAGTCCCGCCGGGCCATAGGTGGTCGGTTCGGAATGCACTCGGAGAAGCACTTCTCCCACCTTCGGAATACCAGCGCGCCATTTTGACCACCGAAACCGAATGAGTTGGAAAGGGCCAGGCGTACATCGGCCTGACGCGGTTTCAACGGAACATAGTCCAGATCGCAATCCGGATCGGCGTTTTCCAGATTGATCGTGGCCGGAATGGAGCCACATTCCAACGTAAGAACCGATAGCAGCGCCTCCACGGCTCCCGCGGCGCATAATAAATGTCCGAGTTGCGACTTTGTGGAACTGACCGCCAGACGCTCCGAGTGCCTCCCAAATACCTGCCGAATGGCAATGGTCTCCACCCGGTCGTTGAGCGGCGTAGAGGTGCCGTGTGCGTTGATATACCCGATTTCGTGCGGCTCAACTCCGGCGTCTTCCAAGGCAGCGTTCATGCACATCGAAGCGCCCAGGCCGTCCGGATGCACATCCGTGAAGCGGTATGCGTCGCAAGACGAGCCATATCCCACAATCTCGGCGTGAATCGTGGCTCCCCTGTTCAACGCCTGATTCAGATCCTCCAAGATCAGCATGGCAGCGCCTTCGGCCAGAACGAAACCATCTCTGGTCCGGTCGAACGGACGCGAAGCTTTCGCGGGCGTGGACCAACGCCGTGAAAGACTCCCAAGCAAAGTGAACCCAGTGACGCACATCATCGAAACCATGCTGTCGGTTCCGCCTGCCAGCATCACGTCCGCATCGCCGTTGCGAATCAGGTGAAATGCGTGTCCGATGGCCTGTGTCGCGGAAGCGCACGCGGCCTGAACCGTTGTCGAAGGCCCCTGGAACTGAAGGCGTTGCGACAGCACAGTCGATATGAAAGCCGCATCGCTTTGAGCCAGCAAGTGCGGCCGCGAGCGGCAAAGTTCCAGATATTTCCGCCGATTCCAACCTTGCTCATCGAGTAAGTCGCCGAGCCGGTCGAGCCGGTCCTCAATTACCGGAAAGGTAGATGCGCCAATGCAAACTCCCGCGCGGGATTCATCCAGGGCGCCCGAGGCAAACTGGGCATCTTGCCAGGCGCGGCCGGCCGCCCAGGAACCGAAGTGAGCCGCGCGGCCACATCCTGGAAATTGGCCGTCCAGCTCGGGATCGCGCATGGCCTCAAGATCAATCTCACCACCAATCGAAACGGGGAATAAGCCGCTATCGAACTGCTTGATATAGCCGACACCGCTGCGGCCCGCGAGTATCGCGCCCCACAGGGACGGAATTGTGCCGCCCAGGGATGTCATGGCGCCCATCCCGGTGATCGCGACGCGGCGATATTGCGGGCGAGCGCTCACGGGCGCGAATCGGCGGAGGTTGCGATTGTGTTCGGCGGCGGTCCGGGGAATCCGATTTGGCGGGCTGCCGTCGCGAGTCCGGCCACAAGCGCCTGTTCACCGGAAGGGTACGCTTGAGTCAATCCGCAGGCAACGCACTCTAGCTCGGGAGCGGTTTTCGAATCGGAAAATCTGGCGGAGCACGCCGGACACACAAGCTGTGATTTAAATTCAAGCAGCCGGATCACTACCTGGACCAATGATTCGACGGTGATCGCGCGGCGAAAATCCATCGGCGTCAGACCGGCGCGGAGTTGCTTCTGCTCGAATTCCGGCATCACGCGGCGAATTAATTCCAACGCGAACTCGGAAAGTGCGCCGCCTTGAACGATATTCTCTTCACCAAAGTAATCGCTCGCCCGTCCGAGCAAGTCGGTATGCGGCAGGCGAATCCCAAACGCGCTTTCAAGGCTGAACGCGATATCGAGCATATCCAGAGACTCGGCTCCGAGATTGGACCAGATTTTCGAGGAGGGATGCACGTCCTCCGGACTTCGATCCAGCGCGCGGGCAACAATTTCGATGACCTGGCGCGATATGGCGGCATGGTCAATCGCCGGATCTTGCATCTGTGGATGACTCATTTGTTTCGCGCCGGTTCCGGCGGCTTTGTGGAGTGCCGGAAACTCGTTTTCTCTACGGGTACGTCAGTATATCGCGGCGCCTTCCAAGCGGTCAAATCATTGGGCATTCTGCAAAAATGCTCGGGATCATTACGACGAGAACGGCATCGGTTCTAGCTCATTGTCTCGCGCCTGAAATGCTCTTCGTCCTGAATCATTGAAGTCGAGTACACATACGCCGCGACGGGTTAGGCCATACCAGTACATGTAAGCCCGGGGCAAATAGAATGCCGTTAGAATGCGACGATGGTCAAGGATCTCGACATCGGCGGGGTTGCGTTCCATGAATCTCCGTACAATCGGCCAGAACATTTCCGGTCCGGTTCGCACGGTCAAAGGCAGTGAGCGATTCCGGCTCCTCCAGGCAATCGAGAAACGCACGCTTCGCCAAATCGGGTGGCGCGGGGCGCACGAAATCACCGAATTGGCAATCTTGTCATACCGGACACACCGAGGCCGCCGGCATCCCCAGGGCAGCGAATACAATTGCACGTATAACGATGCCTCGCTTCGGGCTAACATGTTTATCACTGGCCGGACACATCGCGTATCGATGTCCGCATATACACCGCCATATCGCTGCAGAACAACATACCGCCCGACGTCCGCCCGCGCGATTACTTCGGGCTGTGAGTTATAAATGGGCAGCCACTCGGGCGCCTTTTCGCGCATTAGCGCCAGCAGGGCACACTCGTCCCACAATCTGTATTCCCAGCCCGGGTTCTTCTTCCGCCATGTGTTGGCGTTCTGGCGGTACAGCCCGGGAACGGCTGGCGCGCCTTGAATCCAGATCTGGTGAATAATCGTGGGTATCTTCATTCCAGTGGTGGAAGGGGCGAGAATTCTTCTCGAAATCGCGTGGTCGCGTTTGTATACCCGCGCGCGCGGGCCGGCCGAAAAATTAGTGTACTCCGATTTGGTCGTTTCTCACGTTAACGACCGCAACCCTCCGTCGAAAATCATGATCGTCGCTCATCCCGACGATGAGAGCCTGTTCGGAGGCGAAGCTCTTGTTTCAGCCAAGGGCTGGATGGTTGTCTGCGCAACCAATGCGTCGAATCCCACGCGGCGGCGCGAATTTATAAACGCCATGAAATCGCTGGGCGCCAGCTATGTGATGCTAAACCATGCCGATCACCTGTGCAGCGGCAATTTCGATCCCGCACTCGATCAGGCGCTCGCTCGATTGCTAAACGATCGCCCGTACGAGCTGATAGTCACTCATGGGAAACGCGGCGAGTACGGGCATCCGCAGCACCGCGCGTTACACGAAATCGTCTCCAGGATTGCGCCTCGCAAGTTGATCCGCGTATTCGCGACCAACTGGTGGGCGCCGCCTCGAGTCAGCGCAGGCAAGCGCCAGCTTCTTTCGTTTTACAGTAGCCAACCATCGATTTGCCGGTATCGCTTCATGGCCGAGCGCGAGAGTTTAAGATCGCTACGATGAACCAATCGAGTCGGTTATCTTCCGGGATATGATGGCTTCTGCTGGACGCGCAGGCTTCAGTACTCGCGATTGAGATTGCGGGGCGGAAGAGTTGTGGCGTCTTCTCTTACATGTCTCGAATCTGTCCACCGGCTACTTCCATCCGCTCACTCCTGCATCTGGGCCCCTCTCCAATTCTAAGGGGAACTAATTGGACTCTCGCCGGACAGGATGGTGGCCAGTCTATCGACCTCGGCGATTCAACTCTCTTTGTTTTCTCCGACACGCTGCTTGCGGAGACCGCTGCCATGGAGGACAACCGCCCTCCACGGACGTTTTCCAGACAGAATTCACGATTTATCGCGAATTGCGCGGGAATCGCTCGCGAGCTTTCGTTTGGAGACGCGCTCTCGAAGATTGAATTCTTTTCGGACGCGGAAGGTTGGCCGCGTGAAATTGTGAAGCGGGACCTGCCAGAACGCTTGGCAGGCTATCGATTCTGGCCGGAGCACGGCGTTTTTATCGGAAACATCGTGTATCTGTTCTATGTCGGAATCCGGCAAGTGCAGCCGCAAAGCACCTGGGGATTTGAGATTGCCGGATCGGGCCTGGCCAAGTTGGACCCCACGACCGGGCTCTGCGATCGCATCAGGATTAAAGGCGATTGGAGATTATGGCGGACCACCGATGCTCGCGTTCACTGGGGCGTGCAGACGTTGTCGCGCGGCGAGTACATCTACATCTTTGGGACGCGCCGCGATGGCCCATTCCGCGCGGCGGTTCTTGCGCGGGCGCCAGCGGATCGGATTGCAGATTCATCGGTCTACGAGTATCTTTCTTCCTTTGGCCCGTCCTGGAGTGACGGTCCCGAAGATGCGTTCGATCTGGTTTCATGCGCGAGCGAGTACTCTGTTTCCTACAACCCTTATCTTGGCCGTTATCTGATGATTTATGCCGATGGCTATGAGAAGACTCTTTACTTGCGGACTTCCGAGGAAATTTGGGGACCTTACAGCGAACCACAGCGATTAGGAAAACTGCCGCATCGGGACGACGCCGAAATCATATCTCAGGCGTTCGAGCATCCTAAATTTGCAAAAGGCGGCGGAAAGACGGTGGTAGTCTCGTACTGCCAGCCTCATTTCACGCAGAATTCGCTAGTATCCATCACATTCGATTGAGGCGAGACCGACCGGTCTCGCCAGCACATCTTCGAAAACTTGCGTCCACTGCCGCGCGATGTTGTGCCAGTCGTATTTCGGTTGCGTCGCGTTCCGGTATGCCGCTTCCGCCCACTGGCTCCGCCCCGCCGGATTTGAATATAAAATTCCCAACTGCTTAGCGACGGACTCAGGCTTTACCGCATGGCCGGCGCGGCGATAACCGCGGATACAGTTTTCCTTTTCGCACTCAAGCATCAATGCCGATCCCCGCCATAGCTCAGCAGGTGCGCTATTGCCTGGCACAATCTGCGGGGCGCCGGTTGCGCCGTGCTCAAAGCTAATGAGTCCCCAGCCTTCTTTGTCTGAACTGTTAATCCCGGCGTCGCAAGCGTTATAGAGGAGATTCAGCTTTTCCGAGGAAAGTTCCGGGTGCCGATCCGATAAGGCTGTATATAGCAGGCGATCGCGTATCCCGAACCGATCTACTAACGGCAGTGTTCCTGGCTCGGGGGCGCGCGTGCCCATATGGAGATAAAGCTTCACGTCGGGGGGCTTGTCTTTGGCGAACAGTGCGAAACCCTCGATGCACGCCTCAATGCCTTTCCATGGCTGGTTGCGATTAGCGTTCAAGACGATAAAGGCATCCTGTAGTTCAGGGCTTTGCGGAAAAAGAATACGGCGCGCTTGCTGACGCGATTTCTGGAAAGCGGCGGCATCACGTCCGCAAAGTGGGAAGAATGTATCCAAATCCACACCGTGCGGGATAATTCGCAACTGGGCGTCTGGAAGGTCCGTGACACGCTCCCGCACGATATTGCGGGCAAAGTCCGTAAAAACGACGATCATGGATGCCCGCGCGAGGCTCGCTGCGATTTTCGGCGTCACGGACTCCTCTCCATCGGCAGCACAATACATGACGGTGCGCAGTTGCGGATACCGATCGCGAACCGAGTCCAGCCTACGCGCGCAAACCCAAGGTTCATCCACAACCACGAGCAGAGCCGGCTCAAACGCATCCAGCAGTTCCTCAAGAGCGCGAGCCGAATGCAGGTTGGGCAGATAAGCGTTGCCGTGGACGGCCCACCCGTTGCGCGGGCGGGGAGATCGATCGTTGACAACCAGATGGTGCAGTTCGTATACGGTGGGAAGCGAGCTTAGGAGTGTCTCAACTACTCGGGAGAACCCATTGGGTAAACCACCATGTCCGACAAACAAAATTCGCGGCGGCTGTTCAGAATGCGGCACTCGATACCGGGCCGAACGGATATTGGTGGTTTGCTTGTAAGAAGGCGTCGAGATCCTTGGATATTATGCTGCCCATCAGGTTCAGCGCATTCTGTGTATTCAATTGCACATTGACTTGCGCCAGCACGAATTTGAGTGTGTCTGCGGAACTAAACGCTTCCTGCACGAGATTGTTATACGATTTTTCCGTGTTCTTCGGAATACTAGTAATAGTTGGAATGATGCTGATGTTCTTTGGATCGGCGGTGTAGTTAACGCTCTTCGCCTCCAGATCGAGTGTGCCTTCCTGCAGATCCGTAATCTGAATTGTGCCCTTGGCGGACGAACTAGTGATCTTGATAACGAACGTACCTGACCCTACCTCAGGATTGCCTGCCGTACCGGACTGCTGGCAGCCGGTCTGACCTGCTCCGCAGCAGCAGTAAAGGGTAAGCGAAAAATTTCCCGTAACAGTAATGGAGCTTTGATAGTTCGAGAGCGTAGAAAAATTGATGACGATTTCAATTGTGTATCCGTCGGAACTGACCGCAGTCGCGCTCTCCACATACGCATTCGAAACGCCGGTAACGACAATGTTGGAGAGCGTAATGTCCGGTCCTTTGTTCGGCACGGCATTATAATTTTGGTTTCCGCTGCACGGATTATTATCGGCGTTCAACTGAATGGCGCTGCATACGGGGCCGATCTGGTCCAGAACGCTTTGATCATTCAGGTCGTGAATGCCCCAAGTGCTGCCGGTCGGTGGACTATAAGGATCAAGGCCGTTCTTTTGGATGAACGTCGGGAGATAGAACTGATTTGTTGGCTGATTGAGATACGGATATACCTTGTTCAGTATGTCCTGTATGAATTGCTGTTGAGTTTCAGACATTGTGATCGCTTTCGAGGCTACTTGTTCGCGGCACGGGCAGTCTGGTTCTAAGCGGCCAAGGCTCCAAGGAACTCGGCATAAGTCTTATCTTGATACTGCTGAAGCAGCGGGAGCACTTCGTCGGCCGAGGCTTTAAACTCGGCGCTTCCGTGTTCGCGCACGGTGTTTATCAGCGCAATAGCGGCCGGCAAAATACGACCTTGTTCCAGATTGGACTGTGTCGCATGGCTGGCCAATACTTCCTGGGCACGCCCAGATATAGGATTACCTGGCCGTAGCATTTCGTCCAATTCCGGTTTGTTCAGATAGTAGTGATATAGCAGGGATTGCCCGCGGTCGGTTTCAGTCAAATCGGCCAATACGGATGGAGCGGAATACATCAGCCCTGGAGCGCCGGGATTCAAGGCCGCGTCGCCTGTTGCCACGCCGCAGATGCCGCTCGGATCGATAATGGCCTTCAGAATATCGAACAAAACTTCCGCTGCCATGTCGATGAAGGTCACGATCAGCTTCTCGAGGATTTCGAAGAAGATCCAGCCGATCTGCACCAGCAACTTTGCGACTTCTTCCGCCGATTTCGCGATGTCGCCAAGCAGTTGAAGCGCGTTATTTTCAACCCAGTTGACAAGCCAGGAACCGAAATTGGTGAATATGCCCGAGATTGAATTCCAGTCGATAGCGAACGATACGCTGAAATCGACGATGCCCCAGGTGAAATCGAAGTAGAAGTAGAAATAAGGCGGGGCGGAGGGCATGTACTTCGCCGGTCCAATGGGCTGCGAAGGCAACACCGTGCCGAAAGCGAGCACGAGATCGAAGTTCGGAAGAGGAATTGTGAATGATGGGAATGGTCCCCAGGCTGGGATGTTCAGGTCCTGGCCAGGGTGAAACGATGTATCGAGCGAGGCCGCAATGTCGTTGCTCTTTGGATAGAACTCACATAGCAACTCGTCTTTGAATATTGTGGAGACGCCCAGAGCGGCATCAAACATGAATCCGTCGCCGGATGCCTGGATCAATAAAGATCCTTTCACAAGGCCGAGAAGAGCTAAGCCGGCAGTGGCAGTGAAGTAGTTGCTTTGGCCACAGTACCCACCACCGGTTGTGTCGATGCAGGCGGATGGCCCCGTCTTGCCCGAGGCATCGGAGATAGTGACGATTGTGATGCCCGCGGCTTTGATGACAATTGGGCCGCCATTGTCGCTGAGCATGCCCTTTGCCTGGATGGCAAACGGACTGGATGTCAGCGAAAATGCAAAGTCGAGATCGTAACCAAAGAAGGCAATATCTCCGGTGATGCCGATGCCGGGAAGATAGCTCTTACCTTCTAACTCGATAGGCGCGGCGACGACAAGTAGTTCAAGCTCTCCTATCGAGATTTGGTTCAAAAGCGGAAAATTGGTTAAATTCAGCTCGGGAATAAAATCGTGTACGAGCTCAGGTATGGTGACGAGCTTGCCCTTATCGGCAGATTGCAACTCTGCCAGAAAGAAGCTGGGGGCTTCAAAGTCTTCGATGCCCAACGCAAGCGAGAGAATAACGGCGCCGGAACCCGTACCTACGGTAATGGTTCCTTCAGCGGCGACATTCAGCCCCTCTTCACTCAGCGAAAAGCCAAAGGAAAACGCGTCGATGGTTACGTTTTGAATGCCGAATGGATGAGTCCACGATCCGCTTCCCGTCAGCGTGATATCGGCGTCCAGGGACGGCTCGGGGCTATAGACAAGTGTGCCGTCGCCTTCCAGAGTAAGAACGTCGTTCTTGTCCGGACGGAAAGTAGCAATGATCGTCAACTGAATCTTGCTGTCGAGTTGCCACTCGAGCGAGAACTCCGTGAATTGGAAGGCGTTATTGGTGGCCGGCGCCTGTAGAGATGCCTTAAGAGTGGTTGCCGAGGGGTTGTTGACTGGGACATTTGCCAGGAGGTCGAGCTTAGTCCCGCTGGGAAAGAAAGACGCGAGATCCTTGATAGCGCCGGTTGTCGCCAGTTCCGCGATAAATGTGAGGCCGGGCTCGATTTTATCCGGTAGATAGGGAAAACCCGTGAACGCCGAGAGATCGGTAACCTCAACGGTAGAGAGGAAAACTCCGCCTTCGGTGAAAGTCAGGTTGCTTAAGGGAGACCAATGGGCGACAGGGTTCCACGTGCCTGTAACGATAAATCCGGCAAGAAAGCCCAGCGACTCCTGATACTGGACTCTGATAAGCCCTGTTCCTAAGGTTTGCTTTTCATAACTGGCTGTAGCCGAAATGTCGAGATCGAATGTCGACGCCCCGAAATCGACATCTAATGTGAGCTTCCCCGACGACAAGTCGAGCACATTGAACGGGGCGCTGTTCAAGTGGCTCGGCCATGCCTGCGAAATCGGAATATCGGACTGTATGGAGCCCGAAAGACTCATGGACGCGCCGGTGTTCTGGGTCGCGAAAATCAGTGTGACGTCAATCTCTGAAACTAGTGGCGCTGCATTTCCCTGGCCGCTGATCGTGACCTGGTTCTCGTTGCCGGAGAAACTAAAGTTCGCTCCATCAATGCCGACCGAACCGGAGAAAATCTCCGAAATCACTGTCCCGACGGCGGAACCAAACGCGCTTCCAACCGCCGAGCCGATGTTGATGGATTTGCCGTCGCTGGCCAGGTAAGGCTTCAGGGTTTCTTCAATGTTTACGCTCATGCCTGATTCCTCGTTTTGGGGCACTGGCTGTATTCGCGGACTCTTCCGACTACGCGGCCCGGTTTGTGGGACGTTGCCATATTCATGAGCTGGCTCAAATGAGTCAGCAACTTGGGACTGCCAAGGGCGGATACGATTCTCTTGCCCAGAACGGCCTTGAGGAAGTTGGCCTTGGCAAGAGACGCCTCCACTTCCGGAAATAGGCCGCCTTGAAACGGACTGAGCGTAAGATTCACCTCTGGGCTATCGCCTGAAAGGCGTGTAAATTCAACAACCGGTTCGCCCGCCTCGTCCTGCCGCACAGAGCCGGTTATCGTGAGCGTCGAAGTTGCAATATAGGCGCGAAACTCACCGTAAATCGGCAGACCTGTTGTCTCGCGCAACTTGATGCCGCGACGTACATCGTCCTCCTCCTTCTGAATTTCCGCGAGTACCGGAGCGAGATCCTCCCGGATCTTTTTCTTCCAGGCAGGCTCCGGAACTTTGGGCGCAGGCGAGGCTGATTGAAGAGCCAGCGGCCCATCTACTCTGGTCACAGGCGGAGTGGACGAACTGACGATGCCTAAAACGCTATTCACCGTTTGCGATTGTGTCGAGTGGGGCTGCGAATAATCGTGAAAATTCGAAGCGGCCGTTGCAGCGTCGTTATTCCCCTGGCAATTGCACACTGCGACCAGCATCAGCTGCATCGAGAACGCATGCGAATTATAGTCCGAATAGCCGGTGTTATCGGGCGTTCCGTTCACTGAGACAGTATTTCGATTAGCGCTCTGAGCAGCCGTGGAGGTTTGGGCGGCGTAATAGCTGGTGGTCTTTCCATTCGTTGGATAAGATTGCCACCGGCCACGAAACACATCGTTTGTGAAAGCCTTGCAGTAGGCTTCATTGTGATCGTAATATGACCCCAGCATGAACCGGCCGCTCTTGTTTTGCAAAAGCTCCGACTGGTAGCTCTTCGCCAGTGTAATATTGGCATCGTCGCCGGGAGCCGGCGCCCCCTGAATGTTCTTCAGAACGGAGCCGCCTAGCATCAGCGCCGATCCATTGGAACGCCCCCGGCGAACAATGTATTTGCCCGTATATTTCACTTCAGTAAACCGTATCTTGCCCTGAATGATGCCAGTCTGGGGATCGAAGCTGAGTCCTTCATTGACGGCCGAATCGAGTTGCGAGACCTCATTGTTTTGTAAGTCGATCGAAACTCCGCCCCATGGTGGGCGATTGAAAAGAACTACATCGCCAGTATTGGCAAACGGAAGCGAATCGAGCGGTTTGATCCAAGTGAGTCCGGATTTTAATCCCGTGCGAACGGACGTGGGAAGGTGATACGGCGTAGAACGATCCCACATCGAGTTCCACGCGGCTTCAACTGCGCTGTCAAGGGAATTCGGCATAATTTCCTATCGGATATCGCGCGCCGGAAGACAGACGCGGCAACAAAATATGAGAACGGGTGACGGCTCGAAGCCCAAAAAGCTTCCCGATCCGCATGGTCAGGTTACAAATTTATCTCGCCTACAGCGTCGCGTGACATCCGCGAGCCCCGGCAATAAACCGCAGGGCAACGAGACTACTCCCTAGCGAACGGATTCGACTTTATCACACCGTTCCACAAACGACAACAGGAAAGCCGTAATTCGATAGAGTGGAATGATCCGCAACGCATTTTCAGCCGGAGCGAACCATCAGTCGCTTAGCTCCGAGGCTGGAGCGATTGCACTTATTTGCACCGGTATGTTAATTTTTGTTGGCCGAGTCGTTGTCCTCGTGCTTTGATTTGTCTTTTCACCTTGTTCCATGAACGATCCTATCGAGCGAGCTAGAGACCTGATATGCGCGGATCTGGATCGATTTGAAGAGGAGTTGCTCCGAGTCCTAGAGCCGCAGAAGGAGTATCTGACGGATACGGAGTTTGAGCTCTATAAGAAGGGCAAGAAGCTTCGGCCTCTTTTCCTGCTGTTAAGCGCCAGGCTTTCCACTCCCACTCCGGTAGCGGAACTGCCCGATAAAGCGATTAGAGCCTCGGTGTCGCTGGAGATGCTGCACGTCGCCACGCTGATCCACGACGACATTGTCGACCTCGCTCCGACGCGCAGAGGCATGGGGACGGTCTTTTCAGAACGCGGAACGGAAATGGCGGTTCTGATAGGCGATTTACAGTTCATTCAAGCCGTCCGCTGTTTCGCGGAAGGCATCGACACCCAAGAAGACATGCAACTGGTGCGATTGGTACTCGATGTCGGTTACCAGATTTGTTGCGGCGAACTTGATGAAATCATGACCGACCCGACGTGGGATACGCGGCGGTTGGAAGAGCGCTACTTCAAGACTATCGATCGCAAAACGGCCACTTTATTCGGCTTGGCGTGCGAATCGGGCGCGAGCCTTTGCGGGGCGGGGAAGACCGCGACGTTTTACATGAGCCGGTTCGGACGCCGATTCGGACGCGCGTTCCAGATTATGGACGATATCTTCGATTTGGTTCGTCCCGAAGCGCTCTCCGGCAAAGCGCAGGCCACGGATCTTGCCCAGGGCCGGTTATCACTCCCTATTATTTACGCGCTCGATGAATTGCCCGACGACCATGTCGTTCGCCGGATCATTCTGCGCCAACCTCACACGAGCGATGAATTGTATGAAGGAATTGAGGCTGTGGCATCATCCAACGGCTTGCTGCGATCCTATTCGAAGGCCCGCGAGATGGTTGCCGAGGGCCTGGAATTCCTGATGCAGTTTCCTGACGGCCCTTATCGCGAAGCGTTGGCCGACATGGCTCAACATATCGTGGACCGTGGATTTCTACAGCACGATTCCTAAAGCGCCAATAGCTGTTTTTCCGAATTCGGACTGTAGGAATCACCCGGGACCCGGGCGAGCATAGCCAGTTCGCCGGATTCATCTCCTCCGAGGCGGCGGAAAAGCTTCATCCAGCGCGTCTGTCCGCGTCCCCGAAGGGGCGGATGTCGTATCCGCCGGATGACTTCGAAGCCGCACTGTTCGAGTAGCCGGGTGAGAGACGCCTCGCTGAAGAATTGATAGTGTGCTACCGGATTGATCGCGTCCCAACGATTGCCGAAAATGCAAAACTGCAAGGATTCGATATCCGGTACGGCGACATATAGGATTGCGCGCCGATTCATCGCCTGGCGTACTCGGGTCAGTACCTTAGCGGGTTCCGCCAAGTGTTCCAGCACATGACTCATCACGGAAACATCGAAAGCTCCCCAAGGAAGCTCGGAATCGCTTAAGCAGACTCTTTTGATGCGCCGGCCAAATAGCGGAGCGAGATGCTCCATGCTGGTCGCGGAGCTATCCAGCCCATAGACCTGGAATGCGTAAGCCCGAGCCATTCTCATCAGGTAGCCACCGCCGAAGCCAATGTCCAGGAGACGGGGCCCCGGAGCGTGTTTTCGCAGCAGTCTGCATAGATACTCGGCTCCAAGCCTTTGGCTCTCGAGAAAGGGATCTTGAAAGTCGATTTCCAGCTCGTCGGCAAGGCGCCGCTGAATATCCGCCCGGATTCGCGGATTTACAAAGACGTGTCCGCAGGTTTGGCAGCGATTCAGGGCGAAACCTTGTGCGCGGCAAAAGTATGAGAACTGTGCGACGCCGCATACCGGACAAGCTGCATCTTCAAGCGACTCTGGCCCCAAGCGCTCCACGAAGTCGTTTAGCGTCGAGTGCCAGAAGAGATCCAGCCGTGCGTCGCGCCTTTCCGGTTCGGGATCGCGCGGGCGCAGAAGGCCCAGGCGATGCGCTTCTTGTTGACTTTCAAATAGCTTCACAAGCGCAACGCTGCGTTCAGGCTCGGAAAGCGCATGCGCAAGTATTCCTAATTCCACTAAATCGGAGCCAATAGTCTTTTCAACGGCTTCGAGGGGATCTTCATCTCCCATCCTGTATATGGAAACGAGGTTTGGAATGCCTTGTGATTCGTCGCGCGCGTAACCCTGAACATCGTTCAGCTTTTGGGCCAGCGCGTAGTACGCGCAAAGAAACGGATAGAGAGGCGACAAAAACGACGGATCCAAAGCGGCGTACAGGATTCGCCAGTAATCGACATTCTTGAGCTGAATCAGGCGGTCGTAATACGCCGGTGTCCAGTTCTCTCGTCCGGTTTGCTCCAGCATCAATCCGATAAGGGCGCGGCGATTCGCCTCAATCACTTTCGACGCCCATTCGAGTGAAGTTTCACGGCTACTCGCCAGCAAATTGCCCATACTTTCGAAACACAGCAATAGCGCCGTAACAAAGGTCATTGCATCCGGATTTCCGCAGGCCTTTGATTCCAGGAGATCGGCAAGCAGTGTTGGGCGCAAACCGCGATATAAGTAATGGCGATCTATAAGATCGTCGATAATCCTGCCGGCAAGGTAAAGCAGCGCACACGGCGCCAACCTTTGACGGAAACTAATTGGATCGGGACCGATCACGGCGGCGAAGTAAGGCAGATCGCCCAATACCCATTTCGTCCAAGCGACATAGTCCGCCGTTAGGCTTGCAATTTTATTACAAGCAGGATCTCCGCCGGATATTTCGTTTATGGAGTTGCTAAGTTGTTGAACTGCGCCGTCGACTGTTTCATTGACTAGCTGGCGGAATGAATCGAGGAATTCCCTGTGTTCTCGATGGAAGGCTTCCGAAGCAGTGCGGAGCTCGCCCAGTTGCCTGTCTAACCGTTCTTGAATATCAATGTCGATGGATCTCAGCAGAATCGGCCTCCGGTTTGCGCGTTGATACGGACAAGTGCCGAGATTGCGATCGCCATGGTTACGGCTGCCGATCCGACTTCCAGGTTCAGGAACGATTGGGAACCCCAGCGCTCAGATGCACTGAAGAACGGAAGAAGATCCATCCCAATCTCAAAAAGCGACGACGGGTCGCAGCCCAGGTCCGCAAGTGCGCTAGCCGCAAGCGCATACTGCAGCGGCGTTCCAATTCCCGCGTTCGCTTGACACTGAGCTACTATTCGGGGAACGAGATGATTCGCGAGTTCCTGGCGGCCAGGCAAAGCTGCTTGCCTCCACGCGCGCGCGACTGAATATGCCACGGAAAGAAAGTTCAGAATCTGAGCCTCGTCCGGGATTGGCGTATCTTCGGACGTCAGCTTCGCAGCCAAAGCCGACGTCCGGTTATTGGTATCACGGCCCGCCAGAGCGAGGAAACGGAGGACATTTGCTTCTTCATGCAGGCTGAGTTGAGCATTCAGAAATCCGTCAAGAGCCGGAACGTGCCGGTTCTTCGGTCGCCGTTCTTCCGGATAAGTGCGAAACATCGTTACTGCCGCGCAAGCTGTCGTCGCAGCGTCCGGTCCCAGGCCGCTTTCTCTGCCAAAGAGTTGCCACACTCCACTTTGTTCCTCGTGCCACGCTATAAACGTACGGAGCCGAAAACGCATTCCGGTTACCGTCGCCGTTATGAAGCGCCGTTCCTGGGAAGACAGTAGATCGGATAGACAGGTTTGATACAGCCGTGTATGCGGATCCAGATAGCCGAGCGCATCGTGTAGCAGGGTCGAAAGTAGAATACACGGGCAGTAGAAGGATGCCTCCAACGTCCGGAAACAGGGAAAATCACCGGTTTGCAATTGCTGCGATCGCAGATAGTCGATCGTACGGAGCAGAATTGGCCGCAATTCACCCGGCATACAACGTTTTCCATTTTGGTGATGAACTGCAAAACCCATCCAGATACTTCCGCAGATTGGAATTATGCCAGTCCTGAAAACGATTTTGCAAATGGAGTAACAGACCGGATTCGGAATGGATATCGGCATCGTCGTGAAGTTCAGGCCAAGGGCCAATCAGGTGCTCGTAGACTTTGTCGTTGAGCATCGCATCGAAACAGCCTGGCCAGTTCCTCAGTTCAGCGGCCAACCGACAGTACGCCTTATGGCATTCAGTCCATTCGCTACGAATGCGCGCTAAGCTCTGGTCTACAGAAAAGAGGGCTCCGGCCAGCCGAGCCGACGTCTGGCGGAGGCTTTGGCACTCCAATCGTGCGCGTTGAAAAGTACGGCTGTTCGGCAAATCTAACGCCGTAAGCTCGCGAATCAGTTGCCGCATAGACAAAGCAACGTCCGGAATTGGATCTCCCATTCTGAAATAGAAATTGTTGGCGTCGGGAACACGCCAGTTCTCAACGCCATCCCGCGCAACGATCATCGCAGGTACTCCGAGTACCGGCGCGGCATGTGCCAGAAAAGAATCCGCGGCAATCACCATATCGACTTGTTCAAGACAATCGAATAGCTCGGCAAGAGATGTGGTCCTTCCGTAATGGGTCACTTCGAATAAGGCTCCTGGCGGCGCGCTGGCGGCCGCCACTCTTGCCAGTTCTATCGCGAACGCCTCGGTCGCCTGGTTCGATCCCGTTTCTATTCGAAACAGAACAGGAGCGTCCGCATCAACGGGAAGGATGGATGAAAGCAAGCTTCCCCAATAACGCTGTGATGCATTGAACTTGGATGTGAACGGGCTGACAAGAACAACAAAATCGTTACGGTTTGGCCTTGTCTCCGGCCTAAGCGTCGATTGCGGATCGCTTCGCATATCCGGCGCGCCGAGCCAAGTCATTATGTAGTTGACGCAATCGTAGAAATTCTGGAAGTACGGATCGCAAGCAGGCATGCGATTCAGGCGCGAGCGGCCTCTGTCGAGAGCGGTAGCCGATCGTATTCCCATTGATATTTCCGCGTATCGATTCACCGAATCCTCGCGGGAAATTGCCGGCCAGAGGCCGGGATTCTCAAAGTCAACCATCATCACAAGATCCCAGCCGCCCTCGCCGCCGCCAGTTCGAATCTGTTCAATGAATTCCCGGCCGGAGTGATATGTTTTGACGCGTGCTATGCGGGGGGCGCGGTTCCAAAGTCCTTCGTAGCCGGTTAACACCGTAACCTCCGACCCTAAGCCGTGCAGGCAGGAGGGGATCTGAGAACAGATAATTTCATCTCCGATGCCAATGCCCGGTCCGAACGCGAGCAATGTTTTCCTTGCGTCTCTTAGGAAATTCGGGCCTGGCGGAGAGGATGAGCAGACAAGATCGCGCGGAACCGCGGCGGGAACCAGCGTTCGAAGATCCTCTTCGGCTACTGACGCCAATTGGACAAGGTTGGCTTCCGTCAATGCATTCAGCACCGCGCAAATCCGATTGAGAGCGGGAAGGGAGCGGTTCTCGAATACACTTGCGAGGCTTTTGAAGCCTGCCAGGCGTTTGCTGAGAAATTGCGAGTTACTCGTGCTTACTGGCCTTCGGCTTAAGTAGAAGAGGTACCGGCGTAAGAACGTCAGGGGCAGCTCCAAATCCGGATCGATCCGGCTGACTCGCCTGTTTGCACTCACTTCGTTACCCGAGGAATCTTTGCAATTGAGGAAATCCGCCACTCTCCTCGCGAAGTTTTGCGGAACACAAATAGGCGGCTAATTAGCTGGCTGGAGCGCTGTGCGTGGCCGCCAAAATCTACTTGGATTGTGGCCGGAATCAAAACACCCGCCGGATGAAACACGGGGTCCGGCACTTCTGTCGTCGAAATTTGAACGTCCGCGCCGCGCCAGTTATCGACGAGTCTTTCCAATGCGAGTTGCAAACGCCCCCGGTCGACCTCGCCGCCGTTCTCGACTAAATGGTAGTCTTCGGAAATGCATGCCATGGCAGCCGGAACGTCGCACGATTGGAGTGCCCGTAGAAACCGGAAGAGACAGTCGACCGCAGATTCAGCGGCTTCGATATCCCAAGGCTCGAAGGAGGCAACCAGCGGGCGAATGATTTCCGCATCGCCGGCAGACAGCGGTGCGCGGGGTGTGTCGCCGGCTGGAAACTGTGCTCCGCCGGCGGTTCCGAAATAGCGGTCCCATAATCCGTTTGAGCCGGCGACGCCGTCGATTTCCTCCGCTTCGGGCAGCCATGAGATCAGCAGATCCGTTACGCTCGAAAGCAAGGGATGCTGATTGACTGCCGAACGTATGTCCTCGTCCATAGCGCCAATTTCGCCATCTCCCTCGTTCATCCCGTCGTTCGCCCATGACTCGCTCGAAAAAGAGTGGCGCAGGTCTCGACGAACGGGCAAATCTCTCTCTTTCATGGGAAGGAAGAATCAGAGTCTATCAGATTGACTTGCCTTAAATAGCGCCTTACAATCGGCCCCAGTGATCATACCGGAACCACGTGAGCGCCCAATCGGACAACGGACACTCTATCTATTGGGCATATCGTTCCTTGCGGTTTGGAAGGTGCTTCATTTGCCGGTTTCGATCTGGTGGGCCCCGGTTCGCAGCATTTTGACGAACTGGACATGGGGCATGTATGGCGTCGTGATCCGTTCGTGGGTGACCCGTGCCTATATCGATCAGCCGTGCGTGTATAAACGGCCATTCGATTTTTTTCCCAAAGCGGAAGTAGATCCCAAGTACCGGTTATCGGTGGAGGAGATCCGCTCGTTTCACGAGAACGGATATATTGGGCCGTTCGATGCTTTCTCGGAATCGGATGTGAAGTCGCTCATCCGGGTGCTGACTTGGAAACGAAGAATGCTGTCCGAGAACTTCCACATTATGACGGATCGCGATTTGCACCTGGAGTCGCTTCATATGATGGAGTTCATGCGGAGCCCCGCAATCCTCGAACGAGCGGCCCAGATCCTCGGTTCAAATCTCTTGTGCTGGCGCTCGCAGTTATTCTTCAAGCCGCCAGGTGGCCGCGAAATTCAGTGGCATCAGGCAAGTACTTACATGCTGGAGGATTATCTTCAACCCGCGCTGGTTCCGCCGGATCGAAACGAACTGTTCCAACTGACCGTTTGGGTCGCGCTGTCCTCCGTAAACCTCGAAAATGGATGCCTTCAATTTATTCCGGGTACTCATGAACGGATCAGAACGATTCAATTCGGTGGTCCGGATGGTTTTTACAAAGTGAATTTCCAACTGGAATTCGACCACAACCCAGCGAAAGTGTTCAATGCTGAAATGAAGGCCGGTCAGTTTATTATCTTTTCCGAACGCGTCATCCATGGCTCCGGGCCAAACCGCAGTTCAGAAATGCGCCACGCCTTTAACTATCGCCTTGTGCCGACGAACGTTCGCATCTATCCGGGGCAATCGCATCATAACGCCATGCACATGGGGCAAAGTTATTCGCTTGAAAATTGGGGCGCTGTGCTGCTGCGCGGAACCGATGAGTTTCACCATAACCGTCTGGCGACGCTGGCTCGTTTTGACGGCCAGTCGCTTGCCATCAAACCGACCGGGTAGGCCGTGCGACTGCTTCTGTTGACTTCAGACTATCCTCCCGCAACGTGGTCGGGAATAGGCGTCGCGGTGGCGAATCAAGCTGACGCGCTAGCACGCTTGGGACGCGACGTCCATGTTTTATGCCCGGCGGCATTTGCGGATAGCTCCGCGAATCGCGTGGGCGTTCAACTGCATTGCCTCGACCGGCATCTGTTCCCGTTGCAACCGCGCGCTGGAGATGTGATTCACCTTCACAGCCTCGGCCTTGCAAATCTGGCCCTTGAACTGAATTCCCGGTTCAACTTGCGATTGCTCTATACGGCTCATTCGATTGTCCGCGAGGAGTTGGCTCCTGGTACGGACAGGGAAGTGTGGTCGAATTTGCAACGGCTGCTCTTTCAGAAGGCGAGCCATGTCTTCTTTCTGTGCAGCGAAGAGCGTTGGCTAGGAATGCGGGTTTGTCCCAGTGTGAAACAAAAATCGAGCGTTCTTCCGCACGGGATTGCCACTTGTGACGATGTGGACTGCCAGGCATCCCCGAACGGACCGCTCGTTTTTGCCGGGCGATTTTGCCATTCGAAAGGCATTGATGTATTTATAGAAACGGCCCGTGAGTTGTTACGACGTAACGGGAAATTACGGTTCGCGATTGCCGGAGGTCACGGAGACGAGCCCGAAACCGCAGCCCTACGGGCTTTCGCGTCGCAGTTTCCCGAAAATTGCCGGATTTACGGTTGGGTGCCGCGTGCGGCCCTTGATAACTTATTTGCCCGAGCGTCATTAGTCCTGATTCCGAGCAGATACGAACCATTTGGAATGGTGGCGCTGGAGGCGTTGAGAATGGGCGCGCCTGTTCTCGCAGCCTCAACCGGAGGACTAGCGGAAATCGTATCGGCTCAATCGGGAGCAACCCTGATCTCCGGTTACAATCCGGTCGAATGGGCAGATCAGTGCGAGGCATTGCTCTCCTCTCAAATGAACACCCCACAACTCCGGCGGCAGCGGACAAGGTACATTGCGGCTCGGTACGATGTACTCCGGCATGCAAAAACTCTCTTGAGATATACTGAGCCGCGATCTGCCGCTACATGCCCCATACCCTAAGAAACAAGGCCGTGCTCATCACGGGCGGGTCGCGCGGAATTGGGCGCGCCACAGCACTCCGCCTCGCGCTCGATGCCCCTTCACACATTGGAATCGGTTACTGTCGGGACGAAGCCGCGGCCAATCGCACCGTTGCCGACGTGGAAGCGCTTGGCATCGCTTGCTCGGCGTTCCGGGCCGACGTCGGCAAAGAAGAGAGTCTCCGGGAGTTGTTCGACGCCGCGGCCAACCGGCTGGGCGGATTGGATATTTTCATCAGCAATGCCGCTCGGGGCGCCTTTCAGCCTCTTGCAACGATGAACGTTCGCACCTGGCAAAAAATGATCGACCTCAACGCGCGGGCATTCTTGCTCGGCTCGCAACTAGCGGCGAAATTCATGTCAAACGGAGGCCGCATCGTCGGCATTTCCAGCCTGGGCAGCCGTTTTTGCGCACCCGGCTACGGCGGTCTTGGCGCCGCCAAGGCCATGATCGAATCGATGGCGCGTTACTTAGCCGTCGAGTTTGCGCCTTCCAATATCAATGTGAACGTAGTCTGCGGCGGTTTCGTCGATACTCCCAGCACGCGTTTGTTGCCGAATTTTGAAGTTCTCGCCCGCGACATTGCCGAGCGGACGCCCGCTGGCCGCGTTGCCACGCCCGGCGATTTAGCGGGAGTGATCGCGTTTTTGTGTTCACCGGAATCCGATTGGATCAGAGGGCAAACGCTAATTGTGGACGGCGGCTACTCCCTGAGTCTGTAGACATGAGTGAGCCGGCAACTCTACAGTCTCTGGCACTCTCCCTGAAGAACTGGGGATCGAGGCGTGCTGTGGGACTACGCTCCGACTATGGCGTCCGATGGTGGAGTTACAAGCGCCTGTACGACAATGCCTGCCGCGCGGCGGCGATGCTTCGGGATCGTGAACTTCTGCCCGGTTCCCGCGTCGTTATCTGGGCCGCGAATTGTCCGGAGTGGCTGGCCTTCTTGTTCGGCGCCTCTATATGCGGATTGATCGTGGCCCCTGCCGACGCCGATTGGCCCGCTTCCCAAGTCGCAGAATTTGCCAAGAAATGTAACGCTTCACTTCTGATTTGCGGCTCGAATCGGGACGCAGCGTCCATTCCGATTCAGCGCGAATATCTGTTCAGTTTCGATTCCGAGGCCCCCTTGCGGCCGTGGAACGAGCTTGTCGTTCCAATTTCAGATTCCGACCCCGCGGCCATCCTATATACGTCCGGAAGCTCTAGCGAACCGCGAGGGGTCGTTCTCACACATGCCAATCTGATGTTTCAGGCCACGCGATTCTCCTATTGGAAACGCGTCACGCGATACATTCCAGTACGGCTGCTCGCGCTCTCGCCTCTCAGCCACATTCAGGGCTTGCTGTTGAGCGGCATCGTTCCACTCTCGCTAGGGCTGACTGTAATTCACTCCCAATCCGTTGCTCCGCGGCATCTTATCCGAACCATACGCTCCGGCGGCGTGCTCGCACTGTCCACTGTTCCAAGGGTGCTGGGCCTGCTCGAAGCCGCGCTCATGAGCAATGCCGGGCCTCAAACATTCGGCCCATTGCAACGCCTGGTGCGTCTACGCCGCTTACTTGGCTGGCGCTTTCTGATTCTATTGATCGGAGGAGCGACGCTGCCGAAGTCGCGCGAGAAGTTCTGGAGGAGAGCGGGCTGTTTTCTCGTGCAAGGCTACGGCTCCACCGAAACCGCGGCATTCGTCACGGTGAACCGACCGTTTGTTGGGCGGTTCGGGTCCATTGGCAAGCCGGTTCACGGCGGAGCCATAAGGATTTCCGAAGATGGCGAGATTCTTGTTCGCGGCAGGCATTTGGCCGCCGGATATTACAACAACGGCGACATCCAGCCGCTCGAACTAACCGAGGATGGCTATTTCCGCACTGGAGATCTTGCCGCAAAGGATCGTCGAAACCGGTTCTTCTTTCTCGGCCGCAAGCGCGATCTGATTGTCACCGGTGAAGGCCACAATGTGAATCCGCGCATCGTGGAAGCCGCGCTCGGAGAGGCGCCCGGCACACGTGACTCGGTGGTCTTCGGCCTTAATCGGAACGGATTCGAGGAAGTGCATGCCGTTCTGCTCATGCGCGATGGAAAATCTCCGGCCGCTGCCGTGCGGCAGGCCAACCAGAGGCTGCTTCCGTTCCAGCGGATAAGCGGCTGGACGATTTGGCCGAACGCGGATTTCCCGCGCTTGGTGCTGGGAAAGATTGATCGCAAGAGAGTGGTTGCACTTGCGACGGATTCCAGCGCCGAGCCGCAGAATCTCAGAACCGAAATGGGGCCGGTCACGCTCGACGCAATCCGCTCCGAGCCGAACCGGCATCGCAGAATTGAGCAACTGGCTCGCTACATCGCTACGGGCCGGGAGATGCCCACGCCGCAAACAACGGAACTGATGCGCGATTTTGGTTTGGGATCGCTAGATGTTCTGCAACTGCTGTTGCGTCTGGAAACGGAATACAATCTCGCTCTCCCCGCGTCGAAGTCGGTAGAGGACGTTAGCATCGCGGATCTGCGATGCTCAGCGCAAGCTGATAGAAACGACGCTATGCTCGACGGCGTTGCCGCGGCGAAATGGCATCACTGGATTGGCTGGAACCCATTGCGCCGCTTGTCTCGTGGCCTGCTCGCGCGCCCATATGTAAAATTGCGCATACGCGTACAGGCTGTCAATCGAGATTTGCTCCTTTGCCTGAAGCCGCCAGTCATCCTGGCCATCCAGGAGATGCCGCGCCGCCATTTCATGGACTATCTCGCGATCTATAGCAGCATCCCGGCACGCATATCGAAAAAGCTATTCTTCGGAGCCTCGCTACTTGGATCGGACAGGCGCGAGGCGCTCTGGGGTGGATCGCGCATCAGTCCCGCGACATTCACGCAATTATTCTTCCCGTACACTCCGCTGCCGCGCTTTGGTCAGACCAGGCAAGGGCTTCTTCAGTCCTGTGATTGGATCGACCGAGGTTATAGCCCCATTCTCACCTGGCGTCCGGGAGCCGCGCTCATCGCGGCGCAAACGCACACCCAGGTCGTTCCGGTTCATTTAAGCTCCAGCTTTTTCGATCTTCAAAAACCGGGCAAGCCGGAAATAACGGTGTCCTTTGGGCGGCCAATCATCATTCCCACGGATGCTCATCCGTTTCTGCTCTACCATGTTGTCGAAAGCAGACTTAAAGAATTGCAAACGAACGGCGGAAACTGAACAATCGCCATGAATCCCATTCTTGTCGATCCAGGGCGCGCGCTTCGGAATGTTTGGAGATCTTTGCGGCGAAGAACAAATTCGCGTTGCGAACACAACGTGCTTGGAATATCTTCAACCGGACATGGAGCAAGCTTTGCTCTCGTTTCTTCGGTCCACGGCATTCGTGCCCTGAATCTGGACCGCTTTATCAGGAAGAAGTACGCCATTCTACTGTCGCAGGCTGAGTGCGACGAGATTCGCGAGCGCAAAACGGAATTCGGCAAGATGACTGCCTTTCTGCTCTCAGACTGCTTTCGGCGTTTTCCGCCGACGAGCGTGTTTGAGACAACCTGGCGATCATTCCTCGATGCCCTTTTAAGGGGCACGACGCTGAGCGCCGCGGACATCGATCTAGTTGTCGCGAGCGAATCTCATTTCGCCGTAAATCGTTTTCAACTCGGACGAAAATTGAGCCGCTTTTTCCCGAATGCCGAAATCGTTACGGACATCGAGCATCACGCAATTCACCGGTATCAGGCGTTCTTCTCGAGCCCCTTCGAGGAAGCAGCCGTCCTCACAATCGACAACTCCGGAGAGCCGCTGGATCGACTGGGAGGCTCACCGCTCGCGATAACTCTCTCGTCTGCCCGTGCTTCCGAGTTCGCTGTGCATCGAGAACATACCTTTCCGGAATCGAGTCCCGGACTTCTCTATCACCGGTTCACAACCTATCTCGGCTTTCGTTCCGGCGAGGAAGGCAAAACAATGGGCCTTTCTTCTTACGGGCAGGATTCTTGCTATCGCGCGCTTTCGCCGTACCTCGAACTGCGCGATGACGGTTCGTTCCGGTTCCTTGGGCGCAAAGAATTGCAGGCCGCGTTATCCGAGTTCGGCGCGAAGCCCAGGCTCCCGGGCACGCCCGTATTACCGATTCATGCCGATGTGGCCAAGGCCGGTCAAATGTTGCTCGACGATACCGTGACGAACTCGGTGACGGCTCTTGCGCAATTTAGCCCCTCGCGGCAGCTTTGCCTTGCGGGAGGCGTCGCGTTGAACAGTGTTTCCAACGAACGCGCTTTTCGGCGATCACGTTTTGAAGACCTCTACGTGATGCCTAATGCGGGCGATTGCGGCCAGGCGTTGGGCTGCGCGCTCTACGGCGCGCATGTCCTCAGGGGCGATCCAAAATCCCGTTCGCTTCGGTCCGATGCGCTAGGCCCCCCATATGCCGATGATGAAATTGTCGCGGCTCTACGGAAAGCTAACTTGGAGCCGGTGCTCGTCTCCGATATTGCGGCAAACGTGGCCGAATTGATCGCCGCCGGATTGATCGTGGGATGGTTTCAGGGTGGCTCCGAATATGGTCCCCGCGCACTCGGGCGCCGTAGCATTCTCGCCGATGCTCGGCCTGCATCCATGAAAGACTATCTCAATTGCCATGTGAAGCACCGGGAAAGCTTTCGGCCATACGCTCCGGCTGTGCTTGAAGAGAAATCGGCGGACTGGTTCGAGTTAAAAGGCGCGAGCCCGTACATGCTGCGGGTTGTGGACGTGCGTCCGGAGAAGAGGCCGGTTCTCGCGGCTGTCACGCACGTTGATGGCACCGCCCGTGTCCAGACTGTCAGTCAGGATGAAAATCCACTATTTTACGATCTGATTCAGAAGTTCGAAGATCGGACGGGAGTTCCGGTTGTTTTGTATACATCGTTCAACCGTGCGGGAGAACCGGTCGTCGAGAGCCCCGCCGATGCAATTGACTGTTTCCTTGCGACTCGGATCGATGCGCTGGCAATCCACAATTTTCTGATTAGAAAATCCGCCTGAGCCTCGCAGCGCCGGTTGTCTCGATCTCGATAAGGAACTGCATTGAGCAGGTGGGCTCCGGCAGTCGTGCAAAGCTCGCGTACTGACGTGCGGCGGCTCTGATTTGTATCCCGCGGCCGGCCTGTGATACGTTCGATCTTACGTTCAGGCTTCCTAACGATGCGATGGCGTCTTCTCGAGAGGATCACTGCATTTACCCCAGGCAAAAGCGCCGAGGGATATGCAACCACCAATTTCCCTGACGAGCTGTTTCAAGATCATTTCCCGAGCTTTCCGGTAACGCCCGGCATTCTCCTCGTTGAAATCTCCGCGCAATTAGCTGGAAGGCTCGTGGAAGTAACCGGCGCCCAGATGCACTCCAATCTGGTGTTTCCGGTGCTGACTATGATTTCCGAGGCTAAATTCAGGCAATTTGTTCCGCCTCATAGCCGGTTGCATATCGCCGCCCAACTCGACCAGATTCGCCACGAATCCGCTATCTGTAGCGCCACCGTAACGTATAACGGCGTCCGCCACGCGAGTATGCGCCTGATGTTTGCATTCGATCCGGACGGAAATCGCGATAGCCGCCAGACCGCCGAGTTAGAACGGTTTGAACGCGCCGAATTCCTGCGTCTTGGCCTCGTTGGATTTCCACCCGACCCAGTGCTAGTTGCCGAACCTGTGTCTACCTGAACCGCGGCCCGAAGTGACATCTCCCCAGGATCTCCGCATCTGCATCATCGGGGCCGGTCCATCCGGCCTCGCGACGGCGAAGAATCTGCTACAGGCGGGATTTCGCAATTTCACGGTTTTTGAAAAGAACGATCGTGTCGGAGGAAATTGGATTTACTCGACACGCTCCGGCCATTCGAGCGTGTACGAATCCGTGAGGTCGATCAGTTCGAAAACTCTCTCCCAACTTGAGGATTTTGCCTTTCCGGCGTACTATCCATCGTATCCTTCGCAAAGCCTGCTGCTGAAGTATTTCGAAAGCTACGCCGCCCGCTTCGGATTGTTCAATCACATCCAGTTCGGCGCTGAAGTGCAGCGCGCGGAAAAGGCTGGCGGCCAGCGCTGGATCGTCACGCTGCACGATGGCAGCACGCAAGAGTTTCATGCGCTGTTCGTCTGCAATGGACACCATTGGAGCCCTCGGATGCCGGTAATCCCGGGCACGTTCACCGGGCGCTTTTTGCATTCACATGATTTTAAGAGCCCTCATATTTTTGGAAAAGATCGCGTGCTCGTGGTTGGGGGAGGGAATTCGGCAGCGGATATCGCCGTACAGGTTGCGCGTGCAACTGGAACCTGCTCCATGAGCTTACGGCGCGGCTATCACGTGCTTCCACGGTTCATCTTCGGCATTCCCTCTGACGTATGGTACGCGCGCCTTGCCTGGTTGCCGGGACCGGTCCTCAAGTTGGCGGGCGGCCGCTTGACTCGGTTGGCGGTCGCGGCATATACGCGGCAAGGTTTGCCCAAACCGGACCATCCGCTACTCGCTTGTCATCCTCTCATCAATTCCGAACTGCTCTATTACATTCGAAAACGCCGCATTCAAACGCTGCCTGGGGTCGTGCGCTTCGATGGCAACCGGGTTTGGTTTAACAACGGAAGTTCCGGTGAATTCGATACGGTTATCGCCTGCACCGGTTACGCTGTCCGCTTTCCGTTTTTCAATCGCAATTTCATTAATTACGAAGATGGTGTCCCGATGTTGTATCTGCGCATGTTCCATCCTGAACATCGTGATTTGTTCTTCATCGGCCTCGTTCAGCCAAACGGCAGCATCTGGCCGCTAGCGGACTTGCAGGCGAAACTGGCTGCGAATTACTTGCTTGGCAGCTACCAATTGCCGGACGATTTGGAACAACGCTGCTCCGCGGAGGCGGACAGCATTCGGCGCTCTTTTGTCCGAACGCCGCGTCACAATCTGGAGGTGCACTATCACGAGTTCCGGCGTTTGTTGCTGAACCAGATACCGGCATCTGCTCCGGCCTGGAACGGCGATAGGGGCCGCAATGTTTCCTGACTGGCACGCATGAATGTTCTGGTGACAGGCTCTTCCGGTTTTCTCGGGCAACCTCTGGCGAGAGCGCTGTCGAACGATCCACGCTTTGAGTCGGTCATAGGCGTCGATGTGCGAAACTCACCGGCGACACCGGCTAGAGCCGTGTTTGTCGCTGCCGATGTGCGCCATTCGCTTACGGAGATTGTCAGCCGGCATCGGATCGACTCCGTGGTTCACGCGGCATTTGTTGTTCGCCCGATCCGCGATGCAAATCTGATGGAGGACATCAACGTCAACGGAAGCAAGATGGTTTTTGAATCGTGCAAGGCTGCCGGCGTAAAGCATCTGTTGCATCTGAGTTCCGCGACAGTTTACGGTTTTCACGCCGATAATCCCGCGCGTCTCTCTGAAGATCATCCCGTTAAAACCAATCTGGAATTTATCTATGGAATGCACAAGCGGCAGATCGAACACATGCTCGCGGAATATGCCGCAACCGCCAGTTTGCCCGCTATTACCGTGCTTCGCCCTAGCTTCCTCATCGGGCCATCTTGTAACAATCTCCTGTTGGATTACCTTTGTAATCGCTTGGTGTTCATGCCTTCGCGCACGGCGCCTTTGCAATTCACTCATATCGACGATATCGTCGAAATCATTCGCTTGCTGCTGTTGAAAAGAATTCCGGGAGTTTTCAACGTCGGCGCGGATGGCGCGCTAAGCATCGATGAGATGTGCCTGAAACTCCAAAGGCGGCCGGTCCGCGTCCCGTACGCCGCGCTTCACGCGTTGGATCGGCTGGCATGGCGGTGTCGGGCGCCCGTCACCCCTGCGCCGGCGTGGACGCTGCAGTTGCTCCGCCATTCTTGGGTTGTGAGCAGCGACCGCCTGAAGCGGGAAACCGGCTACGCCTTCCGCTACACTAGTCGCTCCGCGTTCGAGGAATACGCCGATCGTGCTCTGTGGAGCCGTGGCGTCACGGAGTAACCGCTTCGGCCGCCGCGGCCGGATCGAGCCGTTGAATCCGCACCTTCGCTATTCGATTCCGATCCATTTCCAAAATAGTAAATCGCCGCCCCCCATGTTCCATCGAGGCCCCTATTTTCGGAATGTAACCGAAATGCGTCAGCAAAAATCCGGCCAGCGTTTCAAATCCGGCATCGGCCGGAAGAACGATGTTATAGCGCGTCTCCAGGTCGCGGATCGTCGTGCTGCCTTCGAGCTCCAGCACCGTTTCGTTTAACAGTTCGGGCCGCTTCACGTCGTGCTCATCTCCGATGTCTCCAAATACCTGTTCGAGCACGTCCTCTAGCGTCACCAGACCGACTATCGTGCCGAATTCGTCCACAACCAACGCCATATGGGTGTGACTGGTTCGGAATTCGTCGATCAATTGATTCAGCGGCTTCGTCTCCGGCACGACGAGCGGCTTCCGCAGGAATTTTCGAAGGCGGAATGGCCGGGTAGCTTGCCGTTTTTCGTGCGCGAAGCGCCGCTCTTCCCATACGCGCATCAAGTCTTTGTAGTGAACGATGCCGACGATGCGTTCTGGCCGGTCCTCGTAAACCGGCACGCGCGTGTATTTGTGCTCCGCCATTACGCTCAGCACCTGATCCAGTTGCGAAGAAACGGGTAGTGAAACGACATTATGGCGAGGAACCATGATCTCCCGCGCCGAGTACTTCGACAGTTCGATCAGCCGCTGAATCGCGTCTTGTTCGAATTGCGCGAGGTGCCCCGCACGGCGGCTGGTCTGAATTACGTACTTCAACTCCTCCGCGGAATGGCCGCCGCGGGCGTCCGATCCGCTCGAAAGTCCAAGCAATCTCAGAATCAGCGAAGTCGTCTTTTCAATAACAACTACGAAGGGGGAGGAAAGCCGGTAGAAGACGAGCAGGGGTGGCGCCGTCAACACGGCAACCCGCGCCGCTTTTTCGATCGCGAGATTCTTAGGCACTACTTCGCCCAGAACGACGTGGGCGTAGCTGATCGCCAAAAATGCCACAGTGAAAGCCACGATGTGCGCAAACAACGGCGAAATCTGCAAATGTGCCGGTTCGAGGACGTCCATCAGAAGCCGGTAGAGCGTGTCTTCACCGGCCCAGCCCAAACCGAGGCTCGCAAGCGTCACTCCGACCTGAGTCACCGAGAGTAGCCGGCTCGGCCGCGCCAGCAGACTTAAGGCCGCCTGCGCCCCAGCCACTCCACGTTCGGCCAATGCCCTCAGGCTCGATTGGCGAACTGACACGAGCGACACTTCCGCCGCGGCGAAGAATCCGTTTGCCGCCAGGATCAATGCGAGAACGATGAAGCGATAGCCCATCCCGGTCAACTCGCGTTACGGTGTCGCTGATTGCATACCATCACTGTGAGCATAGCGATTCTCACATCCGGCTTTCTAAACCGCGGCCAGTCGCTATGCTGTGGAAGAACAATCAAATGCCGCCTCCGTTTATTTTTCAGACGCGTATTCGTTTCATTGATACCGATGCTAGCGGCCGGATTCATTACACGGCGATGTTCCGTTACTTCGAATCGGCGGAGATCGAATTCTTGCGCACCCTGGGAATCAACTACGATCCTAAACGCTCGATCAACTTCCCGCGTGTTCATGTGGAATGCGATTTCAAAATGGCGATGGAGCATGACGATCTAATCGAGATTGAAGTGCGCGTGGCGCATATCGGCAATTCGTCCGTACGTTTCGAATTCAGGACTTTAAAAGCCGCACAACTTGCCGCAACCGGAATTGTCGTCGTTGTGTGCATGGATCGGGATACGCAACGCTCCATTTCGATTCCAGTGGAAATTCGCCAAAAATTGGCGCTGGCGTTATCGCCGGATGGTCCACGGTGATCAGCTTCACGCGACGCCGCGTTCTTAACGCCGCGCCGGAATCGGCCCGCTTGCGTTGGTTCCTGATTTCGTTTTTCCTGCTTTCCTCGTCGCTGAATTACCTGGACCGCCTGCTGCTTGCTTCGCTGGCGCCCGTGCTGAAGACAGAGTTCCATTTGAACGACCTCGGATACGGAAATCTCGTAGCCGTATTCGCAATCACATATGCTCTCTGTTCTCCGGTCATCGGCTGGCTAATGGATCGCGTGGGTCTCACTCCAGTCACAAGCATTGCCGTCGCCATCTGGTCCATGGCGGGTGTCGCCACCGGCTTTGCCCAGTCGTTTGCGCAATTGTTCTGGTGCCGGTTAGGTCTGGGAGTTGGGGAAGCGGGCGGCATCCCGGGCACGGGCAAAGCGTACGGCACTTACCTGCTGCCTAAAGAACGCGCTCTCGGCGCCGGCGTCGGCCAACTCGGCATCAGCGTGGGCTCGCTTGTAGCTCCTCTGCTGGCTGCCTGGGCCTTGCGGCGTGGCCACTGGCAATGGGCGTTTCTTGTCGCCGGCTGTTGCGGTTTCGTTTGGATCGCGGGGTGGTGGCTTCTCGATTGGCGCTTTCCCGTGCGACCGGTGACAGATAAAAGCTCTTCCGGATCCAGGAGCGTGCTGAACGATGTCCGTTTCTGGCGTCTGGTAGTGGCGAATTTCCTTGCCATGGCCGGCTATACGCTATGGACGTATTGGACTACGCTCTATCTGGTCAGCCGTTTTCACCTCACCGCCGAACACGCAAATCGGGCGTTCGCCTGGGCGCCACCGCTTGGCGGCACTGCCGGCGCGCTCCTTGGCGGCTATTTATCCATGCGCTGGATTGGGCGCGGTGCGCGCGAAGTCCCCGCGCGGTTGCGCGTCTGCCTCGTCATGGGATTACTTGCTCTCGAGACGATCGCTGTTCCTTTTCTGCCCAGCCCCGGATTGGCCGCTGCCGGAATCGCTCTGAGCTATTTCTTTATCGCCGCGGGAAGCACGAACCTTTACACGCTGCCGGTGGATATCTACGGCGCGCAGCGCGCCGCATTTGCCGTATCTGGCCTGGTGGCCTCGTATGGAGCCACGACCTTTGTATTCAATCCACTGTTCGGTTGGACCATTGGACGGTTCCATACGTATTTACCGGCGTGCGTACTTGCCGGGTGCTTGCCGCTGGCGGGGTATTCGATCATTGCCGGCCTCGATCGCGGTAAACCGACTGAAATAGGTGAATGACACCTTTCGCTTACTCGACACTTTCTGAGCTGCGAACGCCTCGTCTGGACGAGTCGGCGGTGGTCGAAGCGAGCCGAACGATTTCGCGTGAATATTGGGTAAGTCATTCAATCTAACTTTCGATCTAACTTTGGCTTTCGACGCTTCTTCCAGTACCAGACGGCTACCACGATCACACAAAGAATGATGGTGACCAGCATCATCTCGCGGTGCAGGTGCTCGAACACAACCTCCCACTGATCGCCGAGAAAATACCCCAAGGACAGGAATGAGGTCACCCACAGTGCGGCGCCGGGGTACGCGAACAAAGCGAACGACCGGAAGTTCATTTCGGACATGCCGGCCACTAGCGCCGTGAAGTGCCGGATTCCGGGAAGAAAGTAGCCAATTGTGAGAAGCCAGTGGCCGATCCTGTCGAACCAGCGCTGAATCTGATGCAGCCGCTCGTCCGTGAGATGAACATAGCGCCCGTACCGGTGGACAAAACGGTATCCCAATACACGTCCAATCATGTAGCTGAACGTAATGCCGCACATGCTGCCGGACAGCGCGGTCAGCCAAGTGAGCGCCGGATGCATTTTGCCGCGTGAGACGAGATATCCGAAAAAGACCAGCAGTGTCTCGTCGGGCACGGGCAGACCGGCGATGCCGAAGACCAACGCGGCAAACAGCCCGATGTACCCAAATTGGGATAACCAGTGAAGGATGTCGTCCATCGGTCAGCGTCGGATATACGGAGGATAGCAGCCGGCACATGCAGTTCCGGTTTATGCGCTACGATCTAGACTATGGCGGATGTCTTCGAAATCGAGTGCCCTTGCTGTCAGAGCGTGCTGCAAGTCGACCCTGAAACGAGAGTTGTCATCCGTCATCGTGAAGCCGTGAAAAAGCCTTTGATCGAGGACCTTGCGGCGGCGGTGCAGGACCTCAAAGGCGCGGCCGAGAAACGCGCCGAAGCATTTTCCAAGAGCTTCGATGCTCACCGGAACAGCGCTAGGGTGCTGGACCGGAAATTTGAAGAGTTACTGAAGCAGGCAAAGGAAGATAAGAGCGAAAACCCGCCCAAGCGCCCATTCGATCTCGACTAGGTACGAAGAGTCGCACAAAAGTTTACATAATATACGTTATCGGAAATCATCGTGACGCTGCGAGACGATCCGATCCAGACTTCAAAACAGGCTGATATAGCCCGCCTCTCCGGCCGGAAGCTCGATAGCGGAACCGGATCACGCGCCCGCCCGCATATTACGATGGGGCCATGGGCAGAGTTTTGCAATCCGCCGCGGCTCTTTTCGCCATAGTAGTAGCGGCATTTGGCC
>Ga0134125_10000815_pt1 | contig 40508 bp, 42 predicted proteins | sample KB31751_FD_96464 | JGI IMG/M metagenome (GOLD analysis project Ga0134125, IMG submission 96464) | Terrestrial soil microbial communities with excess Nitrogen fertilizer from Kellogg Biological Station, Michigan, USA - KB3-175-1 | ecosystem: Environmental > Terrestrial > Soil > Unclassified ...
GCTGGTTGAGTTTCTGCTGGTTGAGTTTCTGCTGGTTGAGTTTCTGAAAGCTGCGCTCCGCGAGCTATTCCAAAGCCATACAAGGAGAAAAGCGATGTTGAACAGGATTCGTGTGCGCAGGATTCGTGTGTGCAATGAGAAGACTTCCCGCGTCCGGGGCGTCGTACTATTGGGCCTGGCCGGATTGGCGCTGGCTGGGTTCGCGCTGGCAACGACGGCCGCCGCCAAAGATATTGCGTTTAATACACCGGTAGATGTTGAAACGACAAGTGACGGCTCTGCGCGAAGCGCCCGCGGGAAATTCGTTGCCCGGGATTCATCTGGATGCGAACGTCAAAGGACGTGTCATGGACGTCTACATCTCACCCGTCAGTTTCGCGTCAAAGTATGTAAAGGTCTCCAAGGGCGACTACGTTCATATCGTCGGAACCGAGGTCAGGTCCGGCGGCGCGAATGTCGTGCTGGCTCGGTCGATCACCATCGGCTCGGTTGACCGGAAAACCGGAAGCTTCCACGAAGATCTGACCGTCTATCTGCGGAACGACGAAGGGCCGCTCTGGTAAGCGCGCCGATAGCTACTTACAAACGCGACCAGTTGCCCGTGACGCGTGCGCGTCACCATAAGGCGGCCACTGCTTTTTGCGCGCGGGGCCGCCGTGCGGCAATCAGTTCTTTCGCGAGTTCATCGCGGGCGCGGCTGTGGGCGCGGCGCGCGTTTTCGAGGTCGACGCGGGCGGCCTCAATCTGCGCGCGGTCACTGGCGGGTAACAGGCGTTCGAGAGCCTGGAGCTTGCGTCCGTATTCTTTGAACGTGGTGCGATACGCTTCTCCTGCCGTCATAACTCTTAGACGGTCTGAGATGTGCCGGGGTTCGCGATTTCCTCAGGAAATTTGTACGCCAATGGCCGATAAGGATGTTGTGCGGACATTGCTCGAGACCACGCAGCACATTTTCGATGTAGCGCAAACCGCGCGGGACCTGGACGATACACCGCGGGAGTTTGCCTTGGCCCTGCGTCCGGATGGCGGCATGCACTTCATCATGGAATCGCCGGTTTCGATCGAGGGCGCCGCGAGTTACGCGGGCGCTCGCGCGGTCTGGAAGATTCGCTCTTCCCGGCAAGGCGTTTCCGTCGAGGGGCGGGACGGGAATTCCGCAATTTTGTTGCGCGAGGCGGGGATCAGCCTGCTGCGAGACGAGCCGCGTTACAGAATCACTTCAGGGCTGCCGACTTCGTGCGCCATTTCCTGCGGAATGGGGGCCGGCGGAGCGAGCGCATTTCCAATCCTTCTTGCGTAAAGCGGCGAGCGCGCCAGCACGATGCCCCAAAGGATGTGACCGACCTGAAGTTGCCGCGTTGGCGCGTAGAGCGTTACGAGCGGATTTACGTGTTTCCAGACCCAGCCATAAGCGATGAGATAAACCAGAAGACCGGCGATGGCGCCGAACAGGCGGAGCATAGCCCTCGAATCCGGTTTGTCTCGTGACCCCAGCCGATCGCCCCACAGCCAACCCCAGATGCCCCCGAGTCCGCCATACATGGCGATGAGAAGGGCCAGGCCAGACCAGGTGGCGCGCACGAAGTGGTTGCGCCAGGCGGCGCCGCCAAAGAAGGTAGTGGCGAAGAGATTGGGGGCGAACCAAATGGATCTGCCGTCCCAGAGGGAGCCGATCATCAGGCAGGCGAGAATGACGAGTGCGCCAAGTACACCGGCTTGCAGGCCTGCCAGCGCGTGGCGCAAACCGAATCGTCGTGGGGAAGGCAAGCCTTCACTTGCGCCAAGCATGGGCTTTTCTCGTTTAGAGGCGCACAACGGACTTTCCCCTGTGGGCCTCTTTCAAGCCTATACTGGCGGATGGGGAAAGGCAAAACCCGGCGGGTGTTCTCTCGTGCCGGACTCCTGAGTCACACGCGTTGGAGAACCCATGCACAGGGTAGTGGTTACCGGCATCGGCGCGGTCAGTCCGAATGGCATCGGCCGCGAACGCTTCTGGCGGGCGACAAAGCTCGGCAAGAGCGGCGTGCGGCGGATTACCCGCTTCGATCCGACGGGATTTCACGTACAGATCGCCGGTGAGGTGCCGGAGTTCGATGAAACCGAGTACGTCGATCCGAAAGACCGGCAACATGTGTCGCGCTGCGTCCCGCTGGGGCTCGCCGCGGCCAAAGAAGCGGTCGCGGATGCCGGCTTCGAGCCCGGCGGAATGTCGCGGGAGGAGTTGCGCAAGGTCGGTGTGCTGATCGGGTCAGGCGGTGGATCACAGGAGTTTACAGAGCAGCAATACCGGCTCTACTACAGCGGCAAAGCCAAGCAGTGCAGTGTTTACACGATTCCGACTTCGACCATTGGGACGCTGGCCAGCGAGATCTCAATGCGGTTCGGATTCCGCGGCCTCAGCCACATCGTGTCGACGGGTTGCACTTCATCGACGGACGCGATCGGATATGCATTCCGGCACATCCAATCGGGAACGCTGCCATGGATGTTGGTGGGTGGCGTCGATGCTCCCATAGCGCCGCTGATTATGCGCGGCTTCATGGTGATGCGCATCCTGACGTCCAACTGGAACCGGGAGCCGGAGCGCGGGTCGCGCCCGTTCTCGCGCGATCGCAGTGGATTCGTGCTGGGGGAGGGGGCGTGGTTCTTCGTCATGGAAGACTACGAACACGCCCGCGCGCGCGGCGCGCGAGCCTACGGCGAGATTGCGGGCTATGCGTCGACATGTGAAGCTTTTCATCGGGTGCGTTTGGAAGAGTGCGGTGAAGAGCCGGCGCGCACGATGGAAATGGCGATGGACGAGGCCGGCATCGCGCCCGAAGCCATCAGCTACATCAACTATCACGGCACGTCGACCGAACTGAACGACCGCATCGAAACGCGCGCCACGCGGCTTGCGTTCAACGGGCACGCGTACAGGCTGGCGGGCTCATCACTAAAGAGTTTGATCGGGCATCCGCAGGGAGCTTGCGGGGCGGCGGGAGTAGCGGCGACATTGCTCGGAATGCGGGACGGTGTAATGCCGCCGACGATCAATCTGGAGGATCCGGATCCGGAATGCGATCTCGATTACGTTCCCGCGCACGCGCGCCCGCTCAACTGCGAGTATGCGCTGGCGAATTGTATCGCGTTCGGGAGCAAGAATTCAGCGCTGGTGCTGAGAAAGTTGTAGGTCCGCGCGATCACGTTCGGAGGGCAGGGACGGCTGCAATATGGCACGGGCGTAGGGACCGGAAGTCCAGCCGAGTGGCGAGCAAATCCGGGCGATAAGATGGCGAGCCACATTTAACCCGACATCTGGAAAACAGGGCATTCGGGACGAGATAGTCGGAGTAAGTTGTCCGAAAGCGCGCCACGCGTCCTGCCGGACCTTTTGAAACGGCCTGCTAAAAGACAAATGCGGCAGGGATTTTGCCTTGGCTGTTTACCGGTACGGCAGATTGCGGAATGCCGGAACTCAAATGGTCGTCATGAAGGCGGAGATACGGTGCGCGACATTGTGCGCGCCATCCGCTGTGGTCTTTTCGAGGAACCGGGCTTGCGCTTTAGTATCGGCCCAGATAATTTTCATCTCGACCGGCATCAGACGGATTTGTTCTTCCATATTGCGAAAGTCGTCCTCCAACGATGCAAGGTCCGCTGTTACTTCGTATTTGGTGACGTAACTGACCTCGCCCAGCCGCGAGCCGTCAGACTGGAGACTGACGCCCGCGGCAAGGAGAGTGACCAAAAAGAAGAGTAAAAACAAAGACCTGGACACAATCAAAGTACCAACATGCCCAGTATGGGCAGGGTGGGTGAGGCTCCGCAACGTTGTCGATGGTTGAATCCGCAGTATCCAACTGGAAACGATGCGGACGACCGCGCAAAAAAACCGGCAGGCGTCCGGAGGAGAACGCCTGCCGTCTCACCAAAAAAACCATCAGACGCTCGGAGGAGTGCGCCTGCTGGCTGGACTGCTTGTTATCTACGCGTGAGGATGAGTCACACTTAGAAGCAGTACCGCTTGTGAAAACTCTCGGAGGAAGGAAGCTTTCCTCCTCAATCCTTTGACGATTCGCGTTTCGCGCGGGTTACGAATTTCTAACTTTCGGCAAGTACCGGAAACTACCGAAGTGTGTTCACCGTCAGGTAAACATTATCACGAAAAAGTGTGTTGTCCAAGGAAAACTTCCAGTACCTTTGGCCCGCATAATCCATTCAAACAATTGTAGTTAGTGGTAACCGTTTGTGGTTGTCCATACATATCGCGCTTGAGTTGCCAGTAGATTTCATAAATGTATGCAGGCGCTCACTTGCCGGCGAGAGTCTATAGCGTAGTGGAGACGCTGTCAAAATTCCGGGAACGGTATATCCTGAATCTTTGTCATCAAATCTTTGCCATCGAAAACCCAGAGGTCACACGTGAAAAAGCAACGTCTCCATTCGATTCTACCGGCGGCCACACTTCTGAAAGCCGCGGCGCTGCTCTGTGCCACGCTCGCCGCGATTTCCGTGCCGGTCAGCGCGCAGTTTCCAGCGGAGAGCACGATTCCCAAAGCGAAGCGCGGCAAGGCACGCCAAATCGGCGCTTTCGCGCCGGGCGCGGCGCCAAGAAAAGACGGTCACGTGGACCTGTCCGGGGTCTGGGGATATTCGGGCTACACGTCCGATATCGCCAAAGACTATGACGCCGGCGAAGTTCCGATGACGCCACGGGCCGAGCAGTTCTTCAAAGACGTACAGGCGAATCAGGGGATTTACGATCCTGAAGCCCGCTGCCTGCCCACCGGAGTGCCGCGGCGCGATCCCTATCCGATGAAGCTGATTCAGGAGAAGGATTTCATCGCGATTCTCTTCGAAGGCAGCATGCACAGCTACCGGCAGATCTTCATGAACCGCGACCATCCAAAGGACCTGAATCCGACATGGTACGGCGATTCGGTCGGGCATTGGGACGGCGACACGCTGGTGGTGGACACGATCGGCTTCAATGGCAAGACCTGGCTCGATCTTGCCGGGCATCCGACGTCCGACCGGCTGCATGTGACGGAGCGATACACGCGTCCGCAATTGGGTGAGCTTCGTCTCGATATCACGATTGAGGATCCGGTGAATTACACGCGTCCGTGGAATGTGACGGAGCGGATGCCGCTTATGGTTGGCGAGGATTTGCTGGAGTATGTCTGCGCGGAGAACGAGCGCGACGTGCCGCATCTGGTGCCCCAGAAGAAGTGAACTGAACGGCAAAGTACACGCCGGTGTCCCTTTTGGGACGATCAGTTTTTGCGAGCGCTCTTCACGAGCATTTCCAGTGTGACGACTTCGAGGGCGCGCTCGTGTGTGGCTTCAAGCCGCACGGGCGCCATGATGCCCGCTTCGAACGATTTCTTCCACGGCTCGACGCAGACGCACCAGCCGTCGCCAGGCTTCAATCCGGGAAAACCGAATTCCGGACGCGGCGTGATCAGATCGTTACCGATCAATGCCTGGTGGCGCAGGAATTCCTCCGTGACCAGAACGCAGACAACATGCCGGCCGAGGTCATCGAGTCCGCTGTTGCATTTTCCGTCGCGATAGAAGCCTGTCAGAGGGTCGGTGCAGCAGGTCTGCAGCACGCCGCCGAGAACATTCTTTACCATTCAGAACCAGCGTAGCCGATTACATGGATTGGGCAACTATGGGCCTGCGTTTGGCACACGGTGTGCTTGGTTGAGCTCACAAGCGTGGGATATCGGAGACGAGAGCGGACTACTACAGCCGGAGTATTGTTGATTCTGTTGGCGGTGACGGGCGCGGCGTTACGCGCAGATCCCGATGACGAGGAAGTGGCTGACGCGTCCACTCCGGTGGCGATTGCCCCTGCGCCGCAGCGGGCAGCAAACGTGGACAATTCAGTCCACTGGGGAGCACTTGCTGAGCAGGCCTCGCTCTTTCTCACGATCGAGCACGGGTTCCGCATGGCGACCGACCCGGTGACGCGCGAGCGCGCGGGCGGAAGTTTCGTGGGGGGATATGTGGCCTCTCTGACGAATCTGCACGGCTGGGGCGACGGCGATCCTTTCCTCGTGAATTATGTGGGGCATCCGATACAGGGCGCGATTGCGGGCTACATCTGGGTACGGAACGATCCGCGTTACAGGGATGCAAGGCTCGGGCGCAACAGTCATTACTGGAAGAGCCGGCTGCGGGCAATGGCGTTCTCGGCGGTGTACAGCGAGGCGTTCGAGATCGGTCCGTTCAGCGAGGCAACGATCGGGCATGTACAGGCTTATCCGCCGCAAACGGGATTTGTCGATCAGGTGATCACCCCGACAGTGGGAACCGGATGGATGGTTGCGGAGGATGTGGTCGACAAATACGTAATTCGCCCGATCGAGGCGCACACGAGCAACCGGTGGATCAAGCTGTTTGCCAGAGCGCTGCTGAATCCGTCGCGCAGCTTTGCCAATTGCATGGCTTTCGAACCGCCGTGGTCGCGGCAGGATCGCGGCGGCGTTATGGGCCGTTAGCGTTGCCGCTTCTTTTTCCGGCCGAAGATTCCGTTTAGAATTCCGCCCGCATTTGTTTTTCCGCCGGTGAGACTCTTCAGTTGCTCGTTGACGATGCTTTTGACGTCGGGGCGCACCAGCGGGTTCTCGGCCGTTCCCTGGATAGTGAACGGGATGCCACCACCGCCGATGAGGCTGGTGAGGGCAGCGCTGCCCGGCGCGGCGCGCATTCTGAAGTCGAGCTCGTGTGAAGGGCTGACCGTGCCGGAACCGTTGATGGCGCCGATGGACGCGATCACGAGGTGGATGTTATCGAGAGCGTCGCCGGCCGGCGAGTCCCTGAGGTGAGCCGAGAGCGTCTGAATCAGGGTATGCGGCTGCGCCTTGATGGATGTGAATTCGCGGAGTACTTGCAGCTTCGACGCGAAGTCGTAGTTGGCGAGGCGCACGTTCGCGGCGTCGACTGTCCCTTCGGTCACAAGCATGTCGAGCGGGCCGATGCAGGCGAGGTTGATGTCCGCTGTCCCCTGATCGATCGATGCTCCCGAGGGCAGGGCGATGTTGAGCGGCGGCAGAAAGGTCGCGAGCTCGGTGAGTGGCATCATCGAGCCCGTGAGCTTGAGGTTAACTGTCGCCGGCTCGGTGTCGATGCGGTAGTTTCCCTGTAGCTTCGCGATGGCGTTTCCCAGATGAATCGCCATCTGGCGGACCTCACCGGATTGCTTCGCGGGACTGTGCACCAAATTCAGATCGATCTCGACGGCCTTCTTCGCTGGTTTGCCGCCCCTGGCAAGGACCAGTTGGTCGGCCTGCAGCTTGCCAGTTAGAGTGATCGCGCCATTGGCGGATGCGGCGGCGCCATCGACGGAAGCGAGTCCCGCGAGTCCGGAAGCGGGGTCGACGATCCCGGACGCAATCAGGTCAACGTGAGTCGCCGAAAGCCTGGCGTTGAACGGCGTGTTGGCCGCGTCGCCGGCGTTGATGGGTCCGGCGGTTCCAGTAAGGCTGATGGTTCCTCCACCAGTGAGTGCGCCGGAAAGCGAAATCGGGAACTGAGCGGTCGAAGAGAAGTTTTTCACTTCAATGTTGATTTTTTCGAGAACGAGTGGCTTGGTTTTTGATCCGGACTTCTCGAGTGTGATGCGGCCGTTGGAAACCTCGATGAGCGCAACCGAGAGATCGGGGGGCTGAGATGCCGGCGCGCTTGTCGCGGCGGGCGCCGGCGCCGCGGCGGCGTGCCGGCCGATGCTGGAGAAGTTGAACACGCCGGACGGCGCTTCGACCAGGCTGATGGCTGGCTGGGTGATGGTGAGCGTCTCGATATTCAGGGTGTGGGAGAAAATCAGCGGCATCATCTCGACGCCGATTTTGAGCGACTGGGCCCGCAGGAAAGGCGCCTTGCTGAATGACGGGTCATCGGCGATCGAAAGATCACTGGCCGAGAGGCCGCCGGAAAAGAGCGAGACTTTGAGATCGCCGAGTTTCACCTCGCGGCCGAGAGCAGCGCTGAGGCGGCTTTCCAGCGCAGACCGGAACTGATCGCCGTCTATGACAAAGGGAAGAGCGAGGGCGGCGAGGATGAGCAGGGCGACGACAATTCCGAGAATGCGGATGAGGCGTTTCACGGCACCCCTTTCGTCATCGAGTGTACCGGAATACATGGTGCGCGATAATCGCCTCGTGTCCACCATCGTCCGCGTAAACGGCATTGAAATCCTGGATTCGCGGGGGAATCCGACTGTAGAGGCCGAGGTTCTGCTGGCCGACGGCAGCAGCGGCCGCGCGGCAGTTCCGAGCGGAGCGTCCACGGGCGAGCACGAGGCTGTCGAGCTGCGCGATGGCGACAAGTCGCGTTATCTCGGCAAGGGGACGACGAAGTCCGTCGCCAACATTAACGGGCCGATCGCGAAGACGCTCACCGGACACGACGCCACGCTGCAGGCGAAGATCGACGCCATGATGATCGATCTCGACGGAACGGGGAACAAGGCGAGCCTCGGCGCGAACTCGATGCTCGCCGTCTCGATGGCTGTGGCGCGGGCCGCCGCCGCCTCGCAGAGGACGCCGCTCTACCGGTATCTCGGCGGTGTGAACGCCTCCACATTGCCGGTGCCGATGATGAACATCCTCAACGGTGGCGCGCATGCCGACAATTCCGTCGACATGCAGGAATTCATGATCGCTCCTTATGGCGCGGACCGGTTCTCCGAAGCGCTGCGGATGGGCGTGGAAATCTTCCACACACTCAAGACGGTCTTGAAGAAGCGCGGATACTCGACCGCCGTCGGTGACGAGGGTGGCTTCGCGCCGAACCTCAAATCGAACGACGAGGCGATTGAGGTGGTGCTCGAAGCGATCACGCAGGCCGGATACAAGCCGGGCGAACAGGTCGGTATCGCGCTCGATCCCGCAACGAGCGAGTTCTACCAGGATGGCGCGTATGTGTTCAAGAAGTCCGATAAGAGCAGGCGGACGAGCGAGCAAATGGTCGAATACTGGGCCAACTGGCGGCGGCAGTTTCCGATCGTATCGATCGAGGACGGCATGGCGGAGGATGACTGGTCCGGCTGGAAGCTCCTCACGGATGCCATCGGCGATGAGACGCAATTGGTAGGCGACGATCTCTTCGTTACGAACACCGCGCGCCTGAACAAAGGGATTGAGCTCGGGGTCGCCAATTCGATTCTCGTGAAGGTCAACCAGATCGGGACTCTCACCGAGACCCTCGACGCCATGCAGACGGCATTCAAGAACGGCTACACGGCGATGGTGTCGCATCGCTCGGGTGAGACGGAAGATCCGTTCATCGCCGATCTTGCCGTCGCGACAAATGCCGGACAAATCAAGACTGGCTCCGCCAGCCGCACTGACCGGATCGCGAAATACAATCAGCTTCTGCGCATTGAAGAGCGGCTGGGGGCCGCCGCGAAGTTCCCGGGCCGCAAGGCGTTCCGCCAATAACAACCAATGCCGCGTCAGAAGCCGCTGATTCTTACTATCCTGGACGGCTGGGGTTTTTCCCCGGTGACGGAAGGCAATGCCATCGCCGCGGCGCGCAAGCCAACGTATGACATGCTGCTCCGGGACTTCCCGAATACGCTCGTTCACACTTCGGGTCCCTATGTCGGCCTTCCCGATGGTCAGATGGGTAACAGCGAAGTGGGGCACTTGAACATCGGGGCCGGACGTGTTGTCCATATGGACGTAACGCGTATCGATCGCATGATCTCCTCGCGCGAATTCTTCACGAATCCGACGCTGCTCGCCGCGATGCATCGTGCCCGTCAGGGACACCGGTTGCATTTGATGGGGCTTTGCAGTGACGGGGGCGTACACTCGCACCTGAATCATCTCTATGCGCTGCTCGAGATGGCGAAGCGTGAGAATGTCTCCGAGATCTTCCTGCATTGCTTTATGGATGGGCGCGACACTCCGCCGCAGTCGGGCATCGGCTACATCCGCGAAATCCAGAAGCGTCTTGGCGAGTTTGGCGTGGGGAAAATCGCGTCGATCGCAGGCCGCTATTACGCAATGGACCGCGACAAGCGGTGGGAGCGCATCGATCGCGCTTTCAATGCCATGGTGACGGGCAAGGCGGGGAAGGCGACCGATCCTGAGGGCGTGATGCAACGCTCGTACGAGCGCGACGTCACGGATGAGTTCGTCGAGCCGGTGACGATTGTTGACGCGCACGAACAGCCGATCGGACTGATCCGCGACGACGACGCCTGCATCTTTTTCAACTATCGCGCGGATCGGGGCAGGGAAATGACAGAAGCCCTGACCAGCACGACGCTTGAACGTCCGGCGCGCTCGGCGGTCCCGCGTAATCTGAGCTTCACGACAATGACACAGTACGACAAGACGCTGCCGGTCCCGTTCGTGCTGAGCAAGGAGCCGCTCGATAACATCCTCGCCAATGTCTTTGCGGAACTGAGCTGGAAGAACCTGAGGGTGGCGGAAACCGAGAAATACGCACACGTGACTTACTTCTTCAACGGCGGACTCGAAAAGTCGTTCGCGGGTGAGGAGCGCGAGCTTGTTGCGTCACCGAAGGTCGCGACTTACGACCTGAAGCCGGAGATGAGCGCCGAGGGGATAACCAATGTCGTCGTCGATGCAATGGGCAAAAAGGACTTCGACGTCATCATCATGAACTTTGCGAATGCGGACATGGTGGGGCACTCCGGGAAGATCGAGCCGACGGTGCGCGCGGTGGAAACTGTGGACGCATGTCTGGGCCGCATCTGGCAGGGATTGCGCGAGAAGAACGGCCGCTGGATCATTACGGCCGACCACGGCAACGCCGAGACGATGATCGATCCGGTCACGCACGGTCCGCATACGTATCACACGACGAATCCGGTGCCGTTCATTCTGGTGGACGATTCGGGCGAGAAACTGCGCACCGGCGCGGCGCTGCAGGATATTGCGCCGACGATCCTGAGCGTGCTCGGCGAAACGCAGCCCGCGGAGATGACCGGCTGCGACATCCGTTCGCAAGCAAAGTAACCTGGTGCACCGGTCTCTGGCCGAAGCTTCAGGCCTGTTCCAGCGGCTTTCCCGTGGCTCCCGGGCGATTTCGATAGCGGCCGCAGGGGACTATGCAGGCTTATTTATAGATGCGCGCCGCTGCTACCAGTAAGACGTGGTACATCGGTGTTCCCGCGACGATCGCGTGATGGGTAAATATTTCTACTACGCAAACCCGTATTTCGAGTAAGGGCCGGGTTGTTCTTCCCGGTCCCGTTCGGCGAAAACCCGGGCTTTGTCCCGGCGATCTCCTCGACGCCACAGTGAGAGACTCGTAAGTTGCGGAGCACTCGGCCCGGCGCGCCGTCGGCCGCATTCTGCGGAACCAGTTCCCTTCACGCCTTCACGATACCCGCCAGCGCAAAGGCCTTCGATGCCTGCGGATTCGACATAAACCACTTCCAGACGTTTCCGGTGCGCAGGTTTTCAGCGCTCAGGAGCGTGATTCCAACGTCGATACCGATCACATCGTCCGCGCGCCAGCCCGTCGTGGGGTTGAAGGCGTCGACAAACCCGTAGCGCCGGTAAATTTGCGAGCCAAACTTCGTTTTCATGGCGTGCAGGGCGGGCAGGCAGATATCCGGCGTGAACATCACCGAGCCCGCGGCGGCACACGGCACGACCGTACCGTCGAGAAGACCGGTACGCGGCGGACCGCCCCATGTCTCATATCCGTGCGGGCCGTCAGAACTCGTGATGCCCCAGATGTCCTCCGAGTAGCCGGGAAATTCCGGCGCGAGATCGATACAGAAGGCGCGGTGCGCCCGGGTGCCCGTGGCGGAATTCTCAAACCAGTCGATCTTCATGCCATGGGCTTCACGCCGGTTGCGGAAGTCCCACCACGAGAAGGGATATTGGTAGGTCCACAAGAGCGTGCGGCCGTAGTAATGGAAGTCCGTGTAGCGAAACGGTTCGCGGTCCCAGGCATACCAGCTTTCAGGATCGAGAGCATGCGCGGGCGAGGCAATCCCCAGCAGGTACATGCAAGCCAGTTGGCAGTACTTTTCGTAGCGGTATGGCAGAAATCCGTGTTCCGGGGTCCATCCATGGGCGAGAAAGTAAGGGTGCCGATTGAGCATCCAGGGGTAGTCCACGCGTTCGTAGATCGCGCTTGCGAGTTTGGCGATGGCGGCGTCTTCGTGGAAGTAATGCCGGGCGGTAAGCGCGCCGGCGGCCAGCCAGGTGGAATCGCTCGTGGAAACCTCGCTGTCGCGATAGCGTGCGCCCGTGCGAATGTCGACAAAATGATAGAACCAGCCATGAATGTTGGCCACCGGACCGATGGCATACGAATGCAGAGCGGCTGACGCACGGGCGCGTGCCTCGCGCCGCGAGATCCAACCACGCTCGGCTCCGATGCACAGGGCGGTGAGAGCGAATCCGGTAGCGCCGGTGCTGCCCACGTACCTGCCCAGCGGTGGATGCGGGCCGCCATCTGCGCGGGCGCGATCGCGCGCGATCCCGGTGTGCGGGTCGGACTGTTCCAGGAAGAATAAGAAGCAGCGCCGGCAGAGATCGTCGAGCAGTTTGTCGTCGCCGGAGGTGAGGGGCGCCGCTTGTAGCGGGCCGGCGGCCAAAGCGCTCACGCTCGCGGCCATAAACTCCCGTCGATTGCGCGGAAGCGACATACGCCCTCACGTTCAGCATCCTGCCGGGCAATCGTGAATGCAACGGGCGGTCGCGCACAACCCAAACCGGTTCCGACCCAGAGCAACTCGGCTATCGGCCGGGCGGCGGATAATATCGTTCGCCCTCACCTTCATGCCGACGTGTCCGGCAAGCGTGTACTGGATCTGTCCCTTTTCCCGCAACGAACGGATTTTCCCCGGACTTCGTAAGCGTCATTTTCTGCGGCCCATGGCGGCGCCAGCGTTTGCTGGCCTGGTTCGCGAGCACGTGTTTGACGCCTTGTGTCCCGGCGAAGACCACCCCGGGTCACTCTCCCAGCATCGCCAATAAGCCCGAAAGTGGGCGAATGAGTTAGATCGTCTTGGTGGACCCGCCGTCCATGTCGATGAGCGAGCCCTGCAGCAGCCGGCCGTGCTGCGTGAGCACGAAGGCGACCATGGCGGCGATATCCTCGGGCTCGCCAATGCGCGCGATGCGGTGCTGTTGCAGGAAGGTTTCCTCCGGCAGATCTTTTAGCTGAGCGGCAAGCCGGGCGGTCCGCACCGGGCCGGGATTGATGGCATTCACCTGCACGCCATCCTGAATGCCCTTTTCGGAAATGGCTTTGGTAAATGACAGGACCGCGGCGTTCACAGATCCGCCGATGGTGAAGAGCGCACCCGGAGTCCGGCCTCCGGCGCCGACGATGTTGACGACCGACCCGCGCTGTTTTTTCAGATGCCGCCACGCAGCGCGCGTCATACGCACGGCGGCGAAATATTTAAGTGCGAAGCCATCGATGAAATCGCCGTCAGTCAGGGTCTCAAAATCGCCGCGTTTGGTGGCGCCGGCATTGTTGACGATCACGTCAACGGTTCCGAACCGCGCTACGGCGGCCTCGACGACTTTCGCGGCAGACTCGGGCAAGCGCAGATCGACCGTCACAGGCAGCGCGTTCGCGCCGATCGCGTTCGCGGTCTGTTTCAGCAGTTGCTCGTCGCGCGCGCAGAGCACGACATTCATGCCATCCTGCGCGAGCCGCTCGGCAATGGCTCGCCCGATGCCCCGGTTCGAGCCTGTAATAATCGCGGTTCTGGTCATTTGTTGTCGGCGATTCGCACCGGGGTTCCCGAAACGAGCGAGTCCGGCGGATTGACAATCATATCCTCATTCGGGCGCAGGCCCGCGACGATTTCCAGCGAATCGCCAAAATCCCGGCCGACCTGAACCGGCACCAGGAGCGCTTTGCCGTCGCGCACAACCGCGGCGCGCAGCCCTTCGGAGCGGAAGAGGACCGTGTTGATCGGAACGGTCATCGCCGACGTTCCGCTGCCGGCGAGATTGAGATGCACAGAGACGTAAGCTCCGGGCAACAGTTCACCCTTCTCGTTGTTCACGTCGACTTCGACCAGCAGCGTCCGCGAGGCGGGATCGATCGAGTTGGAGTTCCGCACGATTGTGCCGCTGAACGTGCGGCCGGGAAATTCCGCCAGCGTCAGAGTCGCCGTGGATCCGTTGGCGGCTGCTCGCTCGTATTCTTCCGGGACATTCACGTAGACGCGCAGCCGGTTGGTGGCGGAAATATGAAACAAGCCGTTGCCGGAGCCAGAGGCGCCAGCGTTGATGAGAGCGCCGATATCGGTATTGCGGGCCGTGATCACGCCATCGAATGGCGCATAGATTTTTTCATAACCCTGCAGGTCCTCGAGCCGCTTGACGTTCGCGCCCGCGGACTGCACGATCGACTTCTTCGAGTTCATGTCCGCGACGGCGTTGTCGGCATCCTGCCGGGCCACCGCGCCTTTTCCCAACAGATTCGTGTAGCGCGAAGCCGTCGTCTGGGAGAGCTTGTAATTCGTCTCGGCGGTATCGAGATCCGATTTCGCCTGCTGGAGCTGCTGGTCGGTTTCGGGTGTCTCGATCTCGGCGAGGAGGTCGCCGGCGTGAACCTTTGTGCCGATATCCGCGTACCATTTGCGAAGGTAACCGCTCGTGCGGGCATAAACCGGCGCATCCATAAGGGGCTGGGTATTGCCCGGCAGCACAAGCTCATCCGATTCATTAGCGATTTTTGGATGCGTGACCGCCACCGTCAGCAGTGCGGACTCTTTCGTCTCGACGACGAGCGCCTTCTCGGCTGACACCCGGCTGTTAATACCGCGGTAGACGAACCATCCGATCGCGGCGAGCGCGACCGTCAGCAGCACCAGGAAGGTGGGGCCGACGCCGTGCCGCTGGGCTTTCTCCGGCGGAGAGCTTGCGCCGTTTCCCGTCTCTCGGGCAGCATCCTTCGTGACCGTTTCTTTGGTGACGGTTTCTTCCAATGTCTCCTCGTGAACTTTCATATACCGTTATCGCTCATGCCCATGTACCGGCTGCAGTCTTCCGGCGGGAGCCACGCCTTTCCGTCGCGCCAGGTTGTGAATCAGGCTGAACACCGCCGGGACAAAGAACAGCGTCGCGACGGTCGCGCAAAGCAGCCCGCCAATCACTGCTCGTCCGAGCGGCGCGTTCTGCTCGCCGCCCTCGCCGAAACCAAGAGCCATCGGGACCATGCCGATGATCATGGCGAGCGCAGTCATCAGAACCGGCCGGAAGCGGGTAAAGCCCGCCTCGATGGCGGCTTGCAACGCATCGTGATGGTTCTCGAGCCGTTCCTTCGCGAAGGATACGACCAGGATGCTGTTGGCCGTCGCGACCCCCATGCACATGATGGACCCCATCAGTGCGGGCACACTCAAATGCGTGTTGGTCAGGAAGAGGAACAACACGATTCCGGTCAGAGCCGCCGGCAGCGCGCTGATAATGATCAGCGGGTCGAGCCAGGATTGGAAGTTGACGACGATCAACAGGTAGACCAGTACGATCGCCGCCCCGAGACCCAGGCCGAGACCGGCGTAGGAGGTCTGCATCGTGTCGAGCTGGCCCCGGATCACGACATCGGAGCCGCGGTCCAGGTTCTTGCGCGCCGCATCGACAATGCGCGTGACATCTGCGCCCGCTGCGCCCAAATCACGGCCTTCCACGGAGCCGTAAATGTCGATCACACGTTTGATGTTGTAGTGATTGATACCCGCCATTCCGGAGCCGCGTGAAATGGTTCCGATGTCGCCCAGAATCTCGCCCTTCGGAGCCGTCGGCGCGGTGACAGGCACGTTTTGCAAATCCTGCAGCGAATGAATTGTGTACTGCGGCGCCTGCGTGACGACGCTATAGAGCACGCCGTTCGGATTCAGGAAATAGGTCGGCGTCTCCTGGCCGCTCCCACTCAGGGAAACGAGCAGACTGGCCGAGACATCGCGTTCCGTGATTCCCGCGTTTCCGGCTTTGGTGCGGTCCACTGTGATGTGGAGCTTCGGCTGATCGAACGGCTGCTGGATGCGCAGATCGACCATCCCCGGCACCTGACGGATGCGCGGCAGGATGGCGTCGGCGAAGTTCCGGTTCGCTTCGATATTGGAGCCGACGACCTGGATATCGATTGGCGCGGGCAAGCCGAAATTCAGGATCTGCGTCACCATGTCGGCCGGCAGAAAGTAGAACATGGTGTCGGGAAACTCCTGGTTCAGCCGCGGGCGGAGCGCGGTCACCCAGTCCTGCGTCGGCCGATGGCCGGGTTTCAGCGATACGAGGACGTTGCCCTCCGCCGATCCGATCAGTCCGCTGTTGTCATAGGTCGTGTTGATACCGCTTTGCGGTACGCCGAGATTGTCGACGATACTATCGAGCTCGCGCGGCGGAATGATCCGCCGGATCGACTGGTCGATCTGATCGTCGAGGCGCGCTGTTTCCTCAATGCGCGTGCCGGTCTTGGTGCGGAAGTGCAGCCGAAACTGGCCGTTGTCGCTCGATGGAAAGAAGTCCTGCCCGAGCCAGGGGAACAGCAGGAAGCCGCCGGCGCAGAGGGCGAGAAACGCAGGCACGAAGATGACGCGCCGGTAAACGAACGTTGTCAGGAGCAACTGGTAATTGAGGCGCATGCGCTCAAATCCGCGCTCGAAGGCTTGCTGAAAGAGCTTGAAAGGATTCCAGGTTCGCCCCCGGACGCGCTCCTTCACTTTCAGGAGGTACATGGCCAGCGTCGGGACGAGCGTTCGCGACAGAACGTAAGACGCGAGCATCGCGAATACGACGGCTTCGGCCAAAGGCACGAACAAATACTTCGCGACGCCGCTCAGAAAGAACATCGGCAGGAAGACGATGCAGATGCAAAGGGTGGAAACCAGGGCCGGTACGGCGATTTGGGCGGCGCCTTCCAGAATCGCGGTATGCAGATCGTGCCCTTCTTCGAGATAACGCTCGATGTTCTCGATCGTGACCGTCGCGTCGTCGACGAGTATGCCGACGGCCAGGGCCAGTCCGCCGAGCGTCATGATGTTGATGGTTTCGTGCAGCGCGCTCAGGCAGCAAATGGAAACGAGGATCGACAGCGGGATCGAAACCGCGATAATCAGGGTGCTGCGCCAGCTTCCCAGAAAGATCAGAATCATCAGCCCGGTGAGGCAGGCGGCGATAATCGCCTCGCGGACAACGCCGCTGATGGCGGCGCGAACGAAGAACGACTGATCGGCGAGCTGCTGGATCTTCAAATCCGGCGGCAGAGTTCTTTCAATGCTCGGCAACTGATCCTTCACGCCCTGCACCACGTCGAGAGTCGACGCGGCCCCCTGTTTCAGAACGGTAATCAGAGACCCCCGCTGGCCGTCGAGGCGCACGATGTTTGTCTGCGGCGCGAAGCCGTCCGAGACGGTCGCGACATCGCGCACGTAGATCGTCGAGTTGCCGACCTGCTTGATCGGCAGATCGTTCAGTTCCTCGACCCGGGCGGGGGTGGAATTCAGTTCGACGTCATATTCGAATTGGCCGATCTTGGCGGTGCCGGAGGGCAGCACGACGTTTTGATTGCTGAGTGCGGTCACGACGTCGTTGGGAGACAATCCCTTCGCCTGCAATTGCCGGGTGTTGAGAGCAACGTTGATCTGGCGATTCTTGCCGCCATAAGGGTAAGGGAGCTCCGCGCCGGGTACGGTGACCAGTTGCGGCCGGACGAAGTTCTGGCCGAGATCCTGTAATTGGGATTCCGGCAGCGTGGGACTCGAAAGAGCGAGCTGGAGTATCGGTACCGTCGACGCGTTATAGGTCAGGATGAAGGGCGGGTTCGCGCCCGGCGGAAGGTTCCGGACGGAGGCCGTAGAGATCGAGTTAATTTCGGAGTTCGCTTTATCAACGCTCGCCCCGGGCTGGAGAAAGACTTTGATGATGGCGCGTCCGTTCAAAGTCAGCGATTCGATGTGCTGGATATCGCTGACTGTGGTGGTCATGTTGCGCTCGATTCCTGTAGTAATGCGTCTTTCCATGTCCTCCGCGCTGAGGCCCGTGAAGTTCCACACACTGGCGAGTACTGGTATGTCTATGTTCGGGAAAATGTCCGTGGGCGTGCGAAGAATCACCAACGGACTAACCAGCAGGATTAAAAGTGCAAGAACGATGAAAGTATACGGGCGGGAAAGGGCGATCCGAACGATCCACATGTTATTGATTTGATTATCTCAATGCGCTGCCAGTGCGGAATGAGCGCTTGGCAGCCTTTATCTGTCTCTGATGATTTACGGCAGCCGAAAGTGGCGAATAGTTACCCCGTGTGGTCGCCCGGGAGCGTCGGGTCGATATCGGATGTCAAGCGCCGTTTACGACAGGAAACCAGGGTACTGGACCATCCAATGTTTAACGGCGGCGCGTCCCGCGTTAAGTTGGAAAAGAGCCATATTGGAGGAGTTAAATGAGCCACCCACACAAAATCGCCCTGACGCTCGTTTCTTTATTCATAGCCACCAACGCCTGGGCAAATACCGCGACATTTACCTTTGATCAGGACGCGTGTTCGGGGACCTGTGGGCTGAGCCCGTTTGCCACGCTGACGCTTGTGGAGAACGGCTCCGGCGCGGGTGAAACCGTTACCGTCACGGAAACCCTGCGCTCTGGAGATCGGTTTGCCGGAACGGGTGCGGGTGAGGCGCTCGAGTTCAATATCGCAGGCACCATCACGCTGACGAATCTGACCAGCAATTTTTCATTCGGATCCGGCGCCGCGACCGCATCCGCATTTGGAAGTTTTTCGCATTACATCGACTGCACCACTTGCCAGGGCGGGCAGGCTGGCAACCCTGCCGGACCAATTTCCTTCACGGTGGGTTCGGCGACTGGGGTTTCAATCGCCAGTTTCACGGCAAATACGGGCGGCTTCTACTTTGCGAGTGACATCGTAGGATCCAATGGCAACACGGGAAATGTCGCCGCCAGGTCCGGCGTTGTCACCCAAATCACGACTACACCGGAACCGGGCACAGTCGCCATGATGCTGAGCGGGCTGGTGCTGACGGGTTTGGCGGCCCGCCGCAAGCGCGGCTGAAGCTGTTCAACGCGGCATCAGACTGGAATGCTGGCGGCACGGCTCTCAACTACGGGAGCAGCGGCTACCGGTTCGGTTTCAATCGGCCGCAGCAGCGCGTGGAAATTACCGGTAAACTTCTCCCACAGTCGAGCCATTTCGCGTGTCCTGCGGCACCCAGCGGCTGTCAGCGTGTAGTACTTGCGCGGACGCCCGACGCCTGTCTCCACCCACTCCGCCTCGATCATGCCGCCGCGCTCCAGGCGGCTGAGCAGCGGATAGATAGTCCCTTCCGAGATCACGAGCCCCGAGAGGGACTCCAGACGCCGCAATAACTGGAGTCCGTAGAGCGGCCCTGTCCAAAGACTGGCGAGTGTCGCCAACTCCACGCAACCCTTCCGGAGTTGCACTTCCCATTTGCCGGTGGAATCTGGGTTCATATGCGTATGGTGGGTTGAGCGGTAAGCTATTCTCATCTAAAGTTCTGATGGCCTCCACCGCCCCGTCCGCGAGCGTGCCCGAGTTGGAATACCAGACATCAGGTTTGGTCCGGCTGACGCGCCCGCAATTAATCGGGACGATGCTGGGGCTGCTGCTTTCCGTTCTTCTGGCCTCTCTCGATCAGACGATCGTAGGAACGGCCGAGCCGCGGATTATTGCGCAGCTTTCCGGCTTCGATCGCTATCCGTGGGTCTCGACGAACTACCTGCTGACGTCGACGCTGGCGATCCCGATCTTCGCGCGCTTGTCGGACATATATGGCCGGAAGTGGTTCTTCATGACCGGCGCCGGCATGTTCATGCTGACCTCGGCGCTGTGCGGGGCGTCCGGAACCCTGACATTCCTTCCGCTGGACGGCATGAACCAGCTCATCGTATTCCGGGGCTTACAGGGCATTGGCGGCGGCATGATGATGGGCCTCGCCTTTACGATCATCGGGGATGTCTTTTCGCCGGCCGAGCGCGGAAAGTACCAGGGCTTCTTCGCGGCGACTTACGGGCTGTCGTCGATTTTCGGGCCCACGCTGGGTGGGTGGCTTACGGACCACGTGTCCTGGCGGGCGGCTTTCTACGTCAACCTGCCCGTGGGGATCGTGGCTATCATCGCGATCTGGCTGCAGTTCCCGTACTGGCGTCCCGAAGGTGTCAAGCGGTCGATCGACTGGGCCGGAGTCGCGACCCTCATTTGCTCGATCGTGCCTCTGCTGCTGGCGCTGACGCTGGCCACGAGCGACGGGTGGGCATCCGTGCAGGTGATCTCTCTGCTGTTCATCTCGGTCGCCATGATGGCTGCGTTTCTCCGCATCGAAAAGAAGGCGGAAGAGCCGCTGATTCCGCTCGTGCTGTTCGAGAACCCGATCATCACGATGTGTTCGGCCGCATCGTTCATCCTGGGTATGGGGATGTTCGGGGTGATCATTTACCTGCCGCTGTTCATGCAGGGCGTATTGGGAGTATCGGCCACCGAGTCGGGGAATCTGCTGACGCCGCTTCTGCTGGCTTCAGTGGGAGGCAGCATTCTTACTGGACAAATCAATCTGCGGTTCCGCACCTACAAGCCATCCGCAGTCGCGGGATCGATCCTGATTGCGGCGGGTATGACGCTTTTTGCACGCATGAGCGCGGTGACAGTACGGTCCGAAGTCCTGACCGGAATGCTGATTGCCGGATTCGGTATGGGATTGTTGATGCCCGTGTACACGGTCGCGATCCAGAACGCCGCCGCCCGCGAACATATGGGCGCGGCGAGCGCCCTGCCGACTTTCTGCCGATCCATTGGAAGCACGGTGGGGGTAGCGATTTTCGGCACGATCCTGCTGACGAATTATCAGCGCGACTTCGCGGCGGGCGTCCCGGCCGATACGGATTCGCGGGCCTTGCACCTGCTTTCAAATCCGCTGATGCTGGCGCAGATGCGGCCGCAAATCGAGAAGCTCGTAAGTCCGGACCTCTTCGGCAAACTGCTCGAGAGTGTCCGGGGCGCCCTCGTCGAGGGTATTCATTTGATATTTCTGTCGAGCACTGTGATCATGATGGCGGCGGTAGTGCTGAATCTGCTGCTGAAGAATGTGAAGTTGAAGCACGGCGCACCGAAGCCGGAGATCGCCGCCGAAGCTTGAACGGGCAGTTTGATCTTCTCCCCAAATTGATTGAGGTCCGGTAGTACAGTTGAGTATCACTTCCAAGGAGACTTCATAACGAAATGAAAGTCAGCAAGGACCGCATTCTTACCACTCACGTTGGCAGCCTGCCGCGGCCGCAGGATGTCGTCGACGTCCTGTTCGCGCAGGACCGCGGTGAAGCGATCGATGAAGCGCAATTCGAAACAGTCGTTGGCAATGCCGTGAATGAGACAGTGCGCAAACAGGTCGAAGCCGGCCTCGACATCATCGACGACGGCGAGATGAGCAAGATCAGCTATGCGACTTACATCCGGCACCGGCTGACAGGCTTTGAGGGGGATTCCTCGCGGCCGACTCCGAAGGATTTGGATGACTTTCCGGAATATCGGGATCGTCTGGTGAAAGCCGGGCATTCGGCGACTTACAAGCGGCCCGTCTGCAAGGGTCCGATCGCAGTCAAAAATCTGGAGCCGGTAAAACACGATATCGCGCGTTTGAAGAAAGCTCTTCAGCAGGCGACGGACAAGGAAGGGTTCATGAACGCGGTGTCTCCGGGCACCATCGCGGTCTTCCAGCCGAACGAATACTATCCGTCGCACGAGACTTACCTTGAAGCGCTGGCGACAGCGATGCGGGAAGAATATGAGATGATCGCGAACTCGGGACTTATCCTGTCGATCGATTGCCCCGATCTCGCGATGGGGCGCCACTCGCGATTCAAAAATCTGACTGACGAGGAATTCCTGCGTTATGCCGAGCTGCAGGTCGAGGCGTTGAATCATGCCCTTGCCAATGTTCCGGCAGACCGGGTCCGCATGCATGTTTGTTGGGGGAACTACGAGGGCTCACACGTCGACGATATGGATTGCCGGAGGATTTTCCCGATCGTCCTGAAGGCCAAGCCGATGGGATATCTGATCGAAGGGGCCAATCCCCGGCACGAGCACGAATGGGAAGCCTGGCAGACGATTAAATTACCGGATGACAAGGTTCTGATCCCGGGTGTTGTCGGCGCCAACAGCAACTACGTCGAGCATCCGGAGGTGGTGGCGCAGCGGCTGATTCGTTATGCCAACATCGTGGGCAAGGAACGGGTCATTGCCGGGAGCGACTGCGGGTTCGGAACGTTCGCGGGATTCGGATCGGTGTTTCCACCTTTTTGCTGGATGAAGATGAAGGCGATGGCGGAAGGCGCGCGGCTCGCTTCATCGAGACTTTGGGGAAAAGCGGCCTCGAATTAGCAGAAGCTGGTGTTCGCGGCAGCGGCCGATTTCCGTGCGGTTGTGGCAGGGGCTTTAGCCTGTGACGTGAGACTTTGAACACAGGCGGAAGCCTGTGCCACCATCGTACGTCAGCGGAAAGAAAACTAACCTGAGCGGCAACTCTTTTGGCAGGCTACGTTGTCGCGGCCTTAGCCGATTCCAAGGCGCCGGGCGTCGTCTGTACAGGCGACGGGTCCGCCGGGGGCCCCGGCTTCGACCTGGCGTTCGCGTCGCGCACGTGAATCAATGCGTTGAAAGCGGCGCGGCGTATTTCCGGATCGGGATCGTGGATCAGGGTCTTGATCCGCGCGGGGGCATCGGGCAGTCCGCTCGCCTTGATCACCCATATGCCCGACCGGCGGAAAGCGGGCGAGGGGTCGCCGGTCAGCCGTGCGAGCCCCGGAATCCATGCTTCGTTGCCGGCCAGATACAGGCCATATACGGCGTTCGCGGCGACGCGGGGATGCGGGTCGGCCAAGGCGCTTTTCAGAATCTGAACGACTTCATCCTCCCGGCGATTCCACAGCGACTCGATGAGATTGGCGCGGATGCGTTCGTCACTCTCGCTCATCACGCTGCTGACCCATGCCATGCTCTGTGACTGGCGGCCGATCAGGAGCACGCACTTGGACACAATCTGCGGGTCGCTGGAGCGAAGGAAAGGGCGAACAAGAGCGATGAGACGGACCTGATCCTTATGGCCGCCGGCGAGTATTCCTCCGAGCACATCGAAAGTGCGGAACAGCGCTGGAAGATGCAGGTGGCGGGACCCATACAGCGTCTGCAGGAAACGCACGATGGCGAGTTCGAAGCCGGGAGTGTCGCGAGCGCCGGCTTTCGCATACTCGATGGCTTCTTCAAGACTGAACAGAGCGGGGTCGCATATTTTCTCGACGGCGACTGCCATTGCTTACAGATCGGCGGCGAATGCCAAATCCTTTAGCCTTTGTGGCCGCCCAGCCGTGATTTCGCGGCAGGAATCGGTAAGCGAGCCCCGAATCGGATTTCAAAATATGGGGCTGAGTAAGACACTCTTAGCGGAGCTTCTTAGAAAAGAAATGGCAATGAGATATCATTCTGGTGACGGTTTTTCTAAAATTTGATTGAGGCTATAAAGATGACAAACGGGTTGGCCGAAATTATCAGGCAGCTTGAGCAGCAGGGCAGAGCCATTGAGCGCGCATTAGCGGCACTGCGGGATGTTGACGCTTCGGGCTCCGGCGAAAGCTCTGCGCCGGCTGCTTCGGCCAGTGGCAGGCGAAGAGGCCGGCCTAAGGGCGGGATGACTCCTGAAGGCCGTAAGCGGCTGTCCGAAGCGCTCAAGGCACGCTGGGCCGCCAGACGGGCGGCTTCCGGTGGAGCGGCCTCGACAGTGAAGACCAAAGCAAAGCGCAAAGGGGGAATGACTCCGGAAGGCCGCAAGAGGCTTTCTGAGGCGTTGCGTAAGCGATGGGCGGCGAAGCGAGCCGCCGAAGGCGGCGCAACAAAGAAGACTGCAAAAAAGGCTTAGGCCCCAAGCCGCGGAAAACTCCCCTGCCCGCCTGGGTTTTGACTTTCAACGGCGCGTGATCAGAACGGCTTCACGCGAAGATATTTGCGCGGGTTTTCCCGAAAGTCACGCAGCAGCTCTTCCATGGTTCGAAGTGAGCCGTTCAGGGATTCATAAAGTTGCGCGTTGGAGAGTAACCGCCCGGCTTGGCCCTCACCCGCGTTGAGCCGGGCGATCGTTGCATCGACGTCCTTCAACATGCGTGTCGCGCGCCGGTAGCTCTCCTCATCGCGAAGCATCGGATTGGCACGGGCTTTGACGAGGGTCGAGCGAAGTCCGCTGAGGTCTTTCAGGAAATCGTTGTACTGCTGGTCGCTGGCGAAGAAATGGCCGGCCGACCCTTCACCTCGCTCGACAGCAGCCAGGCTGTTGTCAAAGTCCGTGAAGACCTTCAGCGTGCGATCGTACAGCGCCGAGGTATAAAATGCCTTCCCGAGATCGCTTTGCGGATTAAGAAATGCGTGGAGATCCCGATCGAACCCCGCAAGACCCATGAGGACCTTATCATACATTTCCGCGCCCACAATGAATGCGCCAACCTTGGTGCCGGGCGAGGTCATGCTCGCCAATAAATCATCCACCTGCTTGAGGTTGTGCTGAAGAGTGAGGATAAGATCGGCGCGATCGCTGGCGTCCTTAACAGGCTCGCTCTGCAGAACGCCGTTTTCCGGTATCGGAATCGGGCTCTTGCCCTCGGCTACGTCAATGAATTGATTCCCCACCAGCGTATCGGCGGTGACATCGGTTTGAGAATCCCCGGGAATACCCCTGAGGTATCGCGCCAATACGCGCATTTCGGCGCGCACGGCTCGTCTTGGATCGAGTGACCCCGAAAGCTCGATGCTGACTACCTTGCCGATTCGGATACCACTAAGACGAACTTCGGAATCCTTTGTGATTCCGGTGGCGTCCGGCATGTAGGTTGTGAGAGTTGTTCGCCGCGCGAAAAGGTCAGTGCCACCGCCCACCAGCAGGTAGATCAATACTGTCGAAACAGCTACGGCGGACAGGATCAGGGCCGCGACTCGAAGTCGCATCGACGGTGTCGGCTTTATTTCGAGCGCAGCCATCTCGACAGGTGGTCCTGCCGGTCAGTCTAACAGGCACGGCTTACAGGAGGTTGAGAGAGTACAACGGCGACGTTAGGCTGATTGCCGGACGACCCGGTTGGCGCGCTTATTTGAAGGCCGGAAGGTCGGCGTCGTCTTAACAATTTCCTGATAAGATGTACCTGCGTTGGATATTCTGCCTGCCAGCCCGTGCCGTGCGCGAAGAACATTGCTTTCGCGCCTGCTTGCCCTCGCGCTGATGGGATTGGTGTGTCTGGCGCTGCTGGACCGCATCCCGGATCCGCCGACTGTTCTGCAGAAGAAAACTCTGGACATCGCCAGAGCCAGCCACGCCTGGCGAGTCCGCCTGGTTGTCTCCCCCGGAATTTTCCCGCGCGGATGGAGCACCGAGCCGGTGTCGCGCGTTTCCGCCGCCGCGGGGGTCGCAGCGCAGGACATCGCAGACGCCGCTTTCGTTCGCCTCGCAGGCGACTCATCGCCTCCTGTTTCAGTTCTGGTTTAGTTGTCTTTTTCCCGGGATTGGGGCGGGAATGTTCCCGCGCGTCATTGGAAAAGTCTTTTTTTTATCTTCCATGGGTTTGGATCAGGGCTATAGTAAATTCCTGCAATCGGGAGCGACCGATGATGGGCCGGCGGAGTATGAACAGTACTACTGAACTGAACGAGTTGTTGCATCTGTCGGCACGGCTTGGCAACGATCCACTCCTCGTTCAGGCGAGCAGTGGGAACACGTCGATAAAGATCGACAACACTCTTTGGATCAAAGCATCCGGTAAATGGCTCGCTCATGCGGCGCAGGAGAGCATGCTGGTGCCGATTCCGCTCGAGGAGTTGCGTCACAGTTTGCAGAACTGCGTGGAATTCGCCGGGGCCGGCGCATGGGTGAACGGAAACTATTTGCGAGGTTCCATTGAAACCGCCATGCACGCGGTCCTGCCCCAGCGCGTGGTTGTCCACGTCCATTCAGTCAATACCATCGCGTGGGCTGTTCGCCAGGATGCGCGGGAGCGGTTGGCCGAACGCCTGGCGGGGTTGCGGTGGTGCTGGATTCCATATGTTTCCTCGGGTCTGCCGTTGGCTCGGCAGATCGAGCATGCAATCGAAGAACGGCCGGGGTCGGACGTGTTCGTGCTCGCGAATCACGGGCTGGTGATCTGCGGCGACGGCAGTGCGGCCGCGGCGGCGCTGCTTGCCACAGTCGAACAGCGTCTTGCCGTTCCTCCGCGGATCCATCCGTCATGGGATTCCGGCTTCCTGTCGCGATTCGAAGCACAATCCCGATGGAATGTTCCCGATTCGGCCGATCTCCATACTTTCGCCACCGACGCGGTCAGCCGGCGTATATTGGCAGGCGGAATCCTTTACCCATGCCAGGCGATATTTCTCGGCACGCGAGTTGAATCGATGCCGGAATGCGAATTCCTGCCGGAAGGCGTCGAGGAATTCGAGCATGAGCGGAGCATTCCGGCATTCGGACTTGTGGAAGGCCGCGGCGTCGTGACGAATCGCCGGATCACTGCGAGCCAGAGATGCGTGCTGAACGGATTGCTTCAGGTCGTCCAGCGCATTGACGGCTCCGCCCCGATCCGATATCTCTCCGACACGGAGGTGCTCAATTTGCTGAACGAAGACGCGCATAATTATCAGCTCTGCACGGAACGAAATGCGGTTCCGTCAGGCCGCGCGACGCAGACGTTGGCAGGCGTCGCAAATTCAACGGTGGTCTGAGTGGTCTTGTCTGGTAAAATCACCCATAAGTCTGTATCGAGAAAGCCCGGTTAGCTCAGTTGGTAGAGCGCCAGTTTTGTAAACTGGATGTCGCTGGTTCAATCCCGGCACCGGGCTCCAGCCTTCCGTTCCAAAATGCAGCCGGTCCGCCCGCTGGTATAGCAGGATCAAGGCCCGCCTGAATGGATCTTTCTGACGGTCTGACACTCGCGGGATTATCATTGGGAACAATTGGCGCTGTGCTGCTCGCCTACGACGTTGTCTACGGGCCGGGCAAGCGGTGGCAGGCTTCCATCATTAAAGGAAAGCTTGAACAGCTACAAGGTTTTCGCAAACTTATCCGATCCCGGACCGAAGCGCTTCCCAGGCCCCCCTACACCGAGCAGGATATTCAGAAGCTGCTGGAAGAGCAAGATGCGAAATGGGGACCTGAAGAGGCAGCGCTCAAACAGCAGAATGAGATTTTTCTCGATCGCTACGAGAGTCGCGTTGTTAACCTGGGAGCCGTCGGCGTGATCCTGATTGTGCTGAGTTTTGCTGTTCAGATCGGAGGCGTTCTGGTGGGCCACAACACGGGCGAGGCGGTGCAGTCCCCGCTCCCGCACCAGAGTGCCCCAGAATCAGGCCCCGGCGCACAGATTCACTGATCCCTGACCATCTGCCCGGCCGGCATGTGTCTGCGCGTCAGGCCCTGAATGACTGGGCAGCTTTCGCTTCCACGGATCGCCTCGCCAGCAACCGCCACCCAAAAACTGCCGCCAGAAGGACCGCGACGATGGCCCAGGTCAAATCGCCGAGGACAGCCCCGACTTCCTGCACGCGATCGTTGAAGACAATTCCCACCCAGACATAGAGAGCCGCGCCGACGGTTTCACCGATGACATCCCAGATGGTGAAGCGAAGCCACGAATAACGCGACGCGCCGCTCGCCAGATTGATCCACGGACCGAGCGGCGTGACCAGCCAGCGGCTGAAGAAGACTCCGGCGGTGCCCCAGGTTTTGGCCTTCGCGTCCAGATCCCGCAGACGTTTGGCATCGCCAAGCAGGTGCTTGAGCCGTTGAATGACGAGAGTCCCGCCCCAGCGCCCGATCGCGAAGCCGATCTGATCGCCCGCGACGGACCCCGCGGCGGCGATCGCGATCGCGGACCAGGCATCCATCGCGCCCTGCGCCACCATCGAGCCCGTGACGATCAGCAGGAGGGTGACCGGCAAAGGCAGGCCGATCGCCGCAACGGCGACGATGGCAAACAGGGCGGGCGATCCGTAGCGCGCGAACGCGGCGAGAATCTGGTCGTTCATCAGGGCGCCCTGTGCACCGGCGGGAGTGTCTCGCCATGCGTTTCCGCGTCTTCGATGGCGTCTTCGAGATCGGCGATGAGGTCGGAGGCCGGCCGTTTTTCCGAGCGTGCGATGTCGCGGATCGGTCGATGGTCTTGCGGGGATGGCTGCATGTGCAAGGCATCAAACAGCGTTTCCTCGCGGACATGGTGTGTGTGGGCGACGAACGGCACCGTCATCCACGCCCGAATGGGCTCGTTCTGCGAGCGCACGCGATGCGCGGTGCGTCCAGCGCGGTATCCGAAGAAAAACGTCGCGGCGATTGCCGCCAGAAAAGCAGCGCCGAGAAGCAGAGTTCGCTGACGGGGCGTGGCCACGATTCACTATAGAACTCTGCCGCGGCCTTTGAGTTGCGGCTGCGATGGGGGCCGGGACGGAAAGCGTGGGTCGCCGGCGTCAATACCGGTTAGCTTCCGCTACTTCGCTTCCGGTGGTTTGGGAACACGAGAGAGAGGAGGCAAACCCGAGGGGAGAGGCTGCAGAGGCCGAATTCGTTTCGGCCGCGGAGCGGGGGCGCGAGGAGCCTCCTCGGCAGCCGTCCGCTGATTCTGGTGTACGACAATCACGGCGGCCACAACGCCACCACCCACCACCATCAAAAGACTGGCGAGGATGACTGCTCCCCACTCCACGCCGACCCAATGGCGCTTCTTGCAGTCACGGCAGCGGTACACCTGGGCGCGAAAAAGCGGGAGCGCGAATCGCTCCCAGAATTTGCGGCGGCTGCGCGCAACATCGTCCGATTGACAGTAGGGACACTGCATTCCTCGTGCACTATATGCTTTCCAGCCCTCCCGGAGAGGCTTCGAAAGTGCTTGTCCCGGCCGGAACCGGAAGGCTCCCGAAACCGGAATTTTAGCATGCTCTGCGCCCTGTTCAGCGCTGACTTGAGTGGGCTTCCGCGTGCGCGACGTCCCTCTCGGGGCGGGACCGGGTCATCAGCACTAACAAGCTGGCCATGAGCGCGCACGCCCCGAGGAAGAGCATTCCGCTCCGGTATGACCCGCTGGTATTGCTCAATGCCCCGACCATATAGGGACCAAGAAACCCGCCAAGGTTTCCGAAGCAGTTGATGGCGCCGATTCCCGCGGCTGCGCCGACATCGCTGAGGAAGATGGTGGGCAGCGTCCAGAAGCTCGCGCGGTAACCATGCAGCCCCGCCGCCGCGATCGAAAAGAGCACCATCGCGAGGACCACGCTGGCGCCGATGCTTTCACTCGAAGCGAAAATCCCGAAGGCGAGCGCGCCGATACCGACAGGAATCGCCACATGCCAGCGACGTTCGCCTGTCCGGTCCGAATGCCAGGCGAGCCACAGGAGCACGGGAATCTCGATGAGGAACGGAATGCCGCTGATCAGGGAAACCTTAAGCGAGCCGAGTCCCGAAAGGCGCTGAACAATTTTCGGCAGCCACAGGGTGAACCCCCAGTTCGCGCTGAGAATGCAGAAGTAGGCGAGGGCGAGCAGGATTACGTTCGGGTGCAGCAGAACCTTTGTGAGGGCCGGGGAAAGCGGCTTGGAGCGGCGGTCCTTCTCGAGCTCGCCGGCGATCCAGCTACGCTGCTCGGGGGTGAGCCAGCGCGCCTCCTGCGGACGGTCGGTGAGGTAGAAGATCGTGAGCACACCGAGCAGAACCGCCGGCGCGCCTTCGAGAATAAAGAGCCAGCGCCAGCCTTCTAGTCCGAGCCAGTGCACCTGGAGCAGGAGTCCCGAAACCGGGGCGCCGATGATTTCCGAGAATGGAATGCCGACCATGAAGAAGGCGACGGCCTTCGCGCGGTCCTCCTGGCGGTACCAGTGCGACACGTAGACGAGGATGCCGGGGAAGAAGCCGGCTTCGGCAAGTCCAAGGAGGAAGCGGGCGCCATAGAATTCGTGGGCTGTGTTAATGAATCCTGTAAGCGCCGCGAAGAAGCCCCAGGAAATCATGATGCGGGCGATCCATTTGCGAGCGCTCCAGCGCTCGACGAGAATGGCCCCGGGAACTTCGAGCAGCAGATAGCCGAGGAAGAAGATACCTGAACCGAGGCCGAAAACGACGTTCTGGAAGTGCAGACTGCGCGTCATCTCGAGGCTCGCGTAGCTGACGTTGACGCGATCGAGATATGAGACGAGATAGAGCAGGAACAGGAACGGCATGAGCCGCCGCGTGATCCGGCGGCGGGTCTGGGCGCCGATATCAATGGACGCGGCGGAAATGCGCGCTTCGATCATAGGCGCGTCTTGCGGGCGCGGGGATTGCAGCCAATGCGACCTGCGGCTGCAACGGGCTGGATGATCACACTACAATTTAACGCGCCCTGAATAGCCGGTCATTTCGACATAGCCGACGCCATGATGAGTACCGGAGTAATCGACCGCTCCTTCCCAGTAAGTGGCGCCGCCTTGTTTCGCGCGCAGCTCCTGGTCATCAAGGACTGCGCGCGATGTAATGTCGATCTTCAGCGACGGCACGCGAACGCGCCATGCGATCGGGTACTTGTGCCAGCGTGAGATGGGTTCGAGCGTGAAGTCTTCGCGGCGAAGGTGATGGCCCTTCCCGGCGGCATCGATGAAGGTACCCGAGGAATACGGGTCGATAGAGCCGTCGGTGCGGCGCAACTCGAAAAGCATGAGCTCGGTGCGGTTGTCGAGTTGAATGCTGAACCAGTCCCAGCCGGCCTGGTCGGAGGCAAGCTGCTCGGTGAACCATTCGTGGTCCATCCAGGCGGTTCCGGTGACGTTAGTTGAGTTAATCGTTCCGCTCACCGCCAGCAGCGGGAATGAGACGTAGTAGGATGCGCGCCCCACGCCGGCGGATTTCTGGCTGATCCCGTTTTCACCCTGGATGACGAACGGCTTCTCCGGCGCGAGATGCAGATGGAAGCGGAAACGGTCAGTGGTCGCGTCGAGGGTCTGTTGCTCGCCGTTCCACTGCGCGGACCAGTTGCCGTTCCAGATTCGGCGTTGTTCGAAGCTGGCCCCAGCGATGCCCGGTCCAGGACGATTGAGACGTTCCTCATAAAGGAAGCGTTTGCCGCGAGCGTCGGTCAAGGCGGCATGTGCCAGGTAGAGGTCCGGGATCGTCCACGCGGACTCGTTAGCGGAATTATGGCGCTCGGCATCACGTTCCCCCTCGCGGAAGAAGACGAGCTCAAACCCATACCGTTCGCCATTCGCTGCGTTCACATTACCCGTGTAATACCACCATTCCGTGCGAAAGTCTTCGTGCGCGAAGTGGTCACGGGGAAACTGATAGTGATAGCCCGGCAGCGCCTCGCGATAAGTAAAGCTGGCCGCGAGCAACGGGAGAACACAGAGCGAAAGAAGGACAGTTCGCAAGAGCCAGCGTATCGCAGTATGTTGTTACCATGAGGATCAAGGGGAAAGTCCAGCGTACTCCGTCTGACGAACAATGATTGTTGAACCCCAGTGTGCGCGTTTCGACAGCATCGCGCTGGAGGGGGGCACGACTCTCTCTCCGGTTGAGGTCGCTTACGAAACGTATGGTCACCTCAATTCGACTCGCTCGAACGCCATTCTGATCACGCATGCATTTACCGGCGATGCCCATGCGGCGGGAATCAGCCACGAGACCGGCAAGCCGGGATGGTGGGACAACATGATCGGCCCAGGCAAGGCCTTCGATACGGACCGGTACTTCATCATCTGCTCCAACGTGCTCGGTGGGTGCCAGGGGACGACTGGCCCGTCATCGATCAATCCGGCGACCGGCCGCCCCTATGCGCTGTCGTTTCCGGTTATCACGATCCGCGACATGGTGCGGCTGCAGAAGATGCTGATCGATTCGCTCGGCATCTCGAAGCTTCTGTGCGTGGCAGGTGGATCCATGGGCGGGATGCAGGCGCTCGAATGGGCGGTAAGCTATCCCGACGTGGTGCGCTGCACAATTCCCATCGCGACCACGTGGCGGCACAGCGCCCAGCAGATCGCGTTCAACGAAGTGGGGCGGCAGGCGATTATGGCCGATCCAGATTGGTGCGACGGCGAGTATTACGACAAGAAGCCGCCGGGCCGCGGATTGTCGGTGGCTCGCATGGTCGGGCATATCACGTACATGAGCGATGAGTCGATGCGCGAGAAGTTCGGCCGTAAGCTCCGCGAGAAGGAAAAGTTCGGCTTCGACTTCGGCGTCGATTTCGAGGTCGAGAGTTATCTGCGGTACCGCGGGAATCAGTTCGTGGGGCGCTTCGATGCGAACTCATACCTCTACATCACCAAGGCCGAGGATTACTTCGACCTGACGAATGGAACCGGCAAGCTGAACGAGGCGTTCCAAACAGTGGATACACGCTTCCTCGTGATCAGCTTTACTTCCGACTGGCTGTACCCGAGTTATCAATCGCAGGAAATTGTGCGGGTGCTGCGGCGGATCAACGGTGACGTTGCATACTGCGATCTGCAATCCAACTACGGGCACGATGCATTTCTGGTCGATATCGGGGAGCAGACCGAGATTGTGCGCGGATTTCTCGACAGTACGGCGCGGCTGGCGCAAGCCGCTTAGTGAATGGACCAGGCGGCGTAAGAGAGACAATATGGGACAAGCCGTGGCCGCCATCACTCATCATCAGCCAGTGACGCTTTCCGAGCGGCCGGATTTCCACGTGATCGGCGAGATCGTGGAGCAGGGAAGCCGTGTGCTCGACCTCGGGTGCGGCGAAGGCGAGCTTTTGGCTTGGCTGGTGGAAAACAAGGGTGTGATGGCGCGAGGCGTCGAGATTTCCTCCGCGCAGGTGCGGCGGGCGATTGCGCGTGGCGTGTCGGCGTACCAGGGGGACATCGACGAAGGCCTGGCGGATTATCCCGACAAGGCGTTCGATTACGTCATCCTCAGTCAGACTTTGCAGGAGACGCGGGCGCCTCTCCAGGTGCTGCGCGAAATGCTGCGGGTCGGGAGGCGGGCCATCATCTCATTTCCGAACTTCGGACACTGGTCGGTTCGGCTCGCGATGCTGCTGAACGGGCAAGCGCCGCAGACGAAGCTGTTTCCATACAACTGGTACAATTCCCCGAACATCCACTTCCTGAGCATCAACGACTTTGAAGGCTTGTGCCGGGATCAAAATTTCCCCATCGAAAGGCGATACTTTCTGGCGGGCGCCAGTCACGTCGGGGTTTTTCCCAATCTGATCGCCCAGACGGCCGTTTTCCTGTTGGGCTGACGAGTCCTAGCCCTGCCCCAGCGCTTCTTCAAGCATCGTTGCGATGCGGCCGGACTGATCCTCAAACGACTGAAGCTGCTTCTCGGCGGCGCGAAGTTTGTCGGCCAGGTGCAGGCAGGCGAGAACCGCGACGCGCGTGGTGTCGCCCGATGATGTGCGGTTGGCGATGGAGGTCATCAGTTCATCGACCTGCTGCGCTATTTCCAGCACTTCGCGAGGGTCGTCTTCGCTGACGAGCGAATAGCTCTGGTTAAAAATCTGAACGCGGACTGGCTGCCTTGGCATGCGGGCCTGTCCTCATTCTATGCAGTTTGTAACAGCGCGATCAGGCGGCGCCCAACTGGTCGATGTGGCCGAGGAGCTTTTCGATGCGCGTCCGCACCTGCTGGCGCTCGGCGCGCAACGCTTCCACTTCTTCGGTGAGCTGCACGTTAGCTTCTTGTGCCTGGCCCAGATCGTTTCGGGTGGCCGCGAGGTCTCGCAGTGCGGTCTCCTTCTCCTGACGCAGGCGCGCAACGAGAGCGACTGCTTTCTGGATGCGATCTTCCAGATGCCCGAGCGTGTCGATTTCCGCTTCTTGTCCGGTGGTTGGCATGAGAGCTCTTTGGCTAACCTTCAGGCGAGCGGCTGACGTCACGCCGCGCCAGCGAGTGCGGTCTTGACCTTTTCGGTGATCAGCGCGAATTGAGCGGCATCGGCGGTGGCCGTTTCGGCCAGCACCTTGCGATCCAGCGCAATGCCGGCAAGCTTCAGCCCGTGCATGAACTTGCTGTAAGTGAGACCGGCTTCGCGCGCGGCGGCGCTGATGCGCACGATCCAGAGCGAGCGAAAGTCGCGCTTCTTGCGCTTGCGGCCGGTGTAGGCGAACTTGAGAGCGCGCTCGACCGCTTCCTGAGCGGAGCGGTGCAGCTTGCTCTTGGTTAGAAAATATCCCGAAGCCAGTTCGAGCGTTTTGGCGCGACTGGCGCGCCGCTTGGTACCACGTTTTACTCTGGGCACGTTTTCTCCTTGGTGAATCCGAACCTTGCGGTTCCATTGGCCGCGAAACAGGCACGTGCGCTGGTGTTACCCATGAGCTCCGTTCGCTGGCTGGCCTTTCGGCCCGGCTGTACTCTTAGTACGGGATCATGCGCTGCAGCTTGGCCTGATCGGCTTCGTCCGCAACAACGGTGGTGTGCAGTTTGTTCTTTCTCTTGCGCGCCTTGGAGGTGAGAATATGCCGCGCAAATGCGTGTGCACGGACCACCTTCCCCGTCCCGGTTTTCTTAAACCGTTTGGACGCACCTTTATGGGTCTTCAGTTTGGGCATGGAAATATACCGGGAAATTGGAATTCTACCACAAAGCGCCGGCTCGCCGCTGCGTGCGGGGTCACGCGCCGTGCCGTTCGACCCGATGCCGCGCGTACAATTGAGAGAAGTAATGGAATTGTCGCAGGACGGGCAGTCCCTCGCCGCCGAACAGACGGTCGGGCATTTCGCGCTGGTCGCTTACATTCCGGAGCCTCTGGCGGGTTTTCTCGACACGCTTCGCCTGGACCTGACGCCCGGCAGCAAGCCGAGAGCGCATGTCACGATCCTGCCTCCACGGCCGCTCCATGAAGAGCTGAAAGTCTCGATCCAGCAGATGGAGGATCAGCTTCGCGACTCGGCTGCTTTCCGCCTGGACCTGGGCGACATTGAAATTTTTGACGCATCGCACGTTGTCTACCTCGGGATTTCGCGTGGCGGCGAAGAACTGAGGCATCTTTACGAGGCCCTGAATTGCGGGTGCATGAAGTACGCCGAGGCGTTTCCCTATCATCCGCATATTACGATTGCGCAGAACATCCTGCCGGAGCAGGCAGAGCCAATGGCGGCGGTCGCGCGAAAACGCTGGGCCGAATATCCAGGACCGCGATCGTTCGATGTTTCGGCCCTGACCTTCGTGCAGCACGTCGCGCTGCAGATTTGGGCGGATATCAAGACGCTGCCGCTGGGTGTGGCGGCAGTCGCGGGTGTGCGAACGAATGGGCGTTAGCCCGGCGTTAGCCCGGTTCTTGCACGATGGCCTGCACCGAATGCGTCGGATGTGTCACGACGGCAACAGGCTGAAGCCTGTTCCACCATCGTGCCGAACCTGAACCGAATCGTCGGCTAAGGCCAGAAGCAATTCGTGGGGAGCCTTATGTTCGGGCAACAGCATAAGCCATGTCGTGGAACCGGATATTCGCTCAAAATCAGAAGCCAACGTGCGGAACCGGAAGTTCAACCAGGATTAGAACTTCGCGTGGAACCGTATGTTCGGCGAAGACCACAGGCCACCTTGTGGGACCGGCATATTCAGACCGAAGCAGAAGCCATCCGTGTACGTTCGAATATCGCCGAGGCCGCAGCTCGGGGCGAGGGCGCGTCCTAATCCAGCTTTTCCGGCACCAGCTCGATGTTCTTCTCGCCGGCAGCCTTCTTTTCCCAATACTTCTTCAGCCAGGCTTCCCAGCTCTTGCCGGCGGCGGTGTCGCGTCCCGTAAAGCTGAGACTGGCGATGTCGGCGTAGGGAATCGAAATCTTATCTGGCTGCCCTTTCGGGAAGAGGCGGACGGCCGAGTCCGCCAACGTCGCGCCGGCACGGCGATCGAAGATATAACCCTCGACCGAACTGCCATCGTGTCGCGTGATGGTAACGTCGCCCCGGTAATCGAACGCCTTCTCCAGCCCTTCACGGAGTTCTTGCTCGGTACCGGGCTGCCAGACGCGGCCCTGCAGGATTTCGTGCTCGAATCCGGGAACGACTTCGAGCTCGTCTGCTTTGAGTGCTGCGCTCAAGCCTCCACCTCTTCCGGCGCCTCGGTGGCCAGCGTCAGTTGAACCAGGCCGGCGGGCGCGTGTACGGGCTTGATCGGCTCGTCCAGCATCCGGAGCGCGTCGGCATCGGGATACTTCGAAAACAGCGTCGCTTTAACAGTGTCGGCAAAACCGCGCCAGCTTGCGAACTGGTCATGGACGGCCGAGGCCTCATATCCGCTGTGCACCATGCAGTTGGCGCATTTCGGATTGCCGGATTCCGTTCCGTAGTTCTCCCACGCGGTGTCCGCCATCAGCTCGGCGAAGGTATCCGCATAGCCATCCTGCAGCAGGTAGCAGGGCTTTTGCCAGCCGAAAAGATTGTAGGTCGGCATACCCCACGGGGTGCAGGCGTAATGGCGCTTTCCCATCAGGAACTCGAGGAAAAGCGGGGACATGTTGAACTTCCACGCGGGCTTGCGGTTTGCGAGAATCGCGTTGAACAGGCGGCGGGTGCGGGCGCGTCCGAGGAAATGCTGCTGGTCCGGCGCCTTGTCGTAGGAGTAGCCCGGCGAAAGCATCATGCCCTCGACGCCCAGCGACATCATTTCGTCGAAGAATGCGCGCACGCTCTTCGGGTCGGTGCCATCGAAAAGCGTTGTGTTGGTGGTTACCCGGAAGCCGCGCCGGACCGCCTCCTTCACTCCCTCGACCGCCAGCTCGTAACCGCCTTCCTTACAGACCGAGAAGTCGTGATGTTCTTTCTCTCCATCGAGATGCACCGAAAAGCTCAAGTACTTGCTGGGCTTGAACAGATCGATCTTTTCGCGGAGCAGAAGGGCATTCGTGCAGAGGTAAATGTATTTTTTCCGCGCGATCAGGCCCTCGACAATCTCGGCGATCTGCGGATGCATCAGCGGCTCGCCTCCCGGTATCGAAACCATCGGTGCGCCGCACTCCTCGACAGCCTTGAAGCACTGGCCGGGAGAGAGATTCATTTTCAGAACATGAGCGGGATATTGAATTTTGCCGCAGCCCGCACAGGCCAGATTGCAGCGGAACAGCGGTTCGAGCATGAGGACGAGCGGATAGCGCTTGTTCCCGGCCATGCGCTGGCTGAGAACATAGCTCACCACGGTCCACATCTGCGAGATGGGTACGGCCAAACGGTTTACCTCCCAAGTCCGAAAACTCGTATTATCTCATTGATCCCGCAGGGCGGGCCATCGTTTTATGTGGCCTGCGAGCGCAGATGGCAGAAAGATAGTTCGACTTACGGATGCGCTTGAGGTGTCTCTCGGGCCTTGCGCGTGTCATCGGCGAGCTGACGCGCGACTTTGTCGGCGACGTCGGCCATAGCGCCGCGGAATTTGCCTCCACCGCTCTCTTGCGTCGTGGACCAGAGGACGTCACCGTCGCTGTCGACCAGCCGCAACGACGCCGAGGCCTCGTGATGGCGCTCGACCACGTGACTGGATTCGCTGTCGCTGATCCCACTGGATGCATTCAGCCTGGAGGTTGAGGTCCCGGCACTGGTGACCCGGTCTGTGTTTCCGGCGCCCACGCTGGCACGGATGCCCACCGAGTCGGATGAGGTGTGATCTTCGTTAAATACCCGATCGTCCGCGGATCCCCGGAGAATCGCGTCGGCGCGGTCGGGGTTGTCGGTCAGCAGAAAAATCTTCGCGTTCTGGAGCGCGGCGATGATCATATCGCGAAGTTGATCGGATTGCGCCCCGCCACCCAACTGCTCGACATAAATGCGGCGCACACGCAGCAGAGCCGGCGCGGCGGGCTCCGGCTCGATGGCGGCAGCGGACGCGGCAACCGAGAGCAGCAGCAGAAAGCACCGGGCCGTCATCCCTTGCCCGCCTTTCGTGCTTCTTCATCCTGATATTCGACGCGACGGCCTGTCCGGGCTTCGAGCGAAACAAGCAACGGGCGAATTTCTCCCTTGCCAACCTCCAGGATCATCGCCTGCTGGTTCCCGCTGGCGTCGGTGTAACCGATGGTGAGGAAGTGAGTCCGCTTTTTAGCTACGAGAAAGACCGGTGAGATCAGCGCCCCTTCAACATAGCGACGGCTGACGTGTAGTCCGTATTCGAGGGTGTTGATGTCGTGGTAGGGGATGGTGAAGGAGCTTCCGCGTCCGCTTACTTTAAGGTTGTTGTCTTCCAATACGTCGATACGCAGGTCGGACCTGGCTTTTACTCCCGGCATTGTGCCGCCCGCGTAGGTCACACGGCTTCCGGGCTCTCCGGCATTCAGCAGCGCCGCGAGAGCCAGAAGGAGCAACAAACATCGCTTCATGCTTCATTCAGATACCACGCGGAAGAGTGAATTCCAATACCTCGCCAGCTCAACAAGGAATATCGCGCGAGCGAGGCTTGTAACAATTGCATGCGGCACTGGCGGTTTTGCCGCCCGGGGGAGGCCTTGGTTGCAAGAGCAGCGACGCCGGCGGCAAAGATCGTCAGCGTTACAGCTACAGCTTGAACGTGAACGTCAACTCGGTTACCGCCTTCACCGCTTTGCCGTTGGAGGTGAACGGTGCAAACTTCCAGTTCTTCGTGGCCGCGACGGCTGCGTTCGCGAGCACCGCATTGCCGGTAATTGGCTTGACCGAGTCAACGGCGCCATTCTCGTTGATGTGCGCTTCGACTTCGACCGCGCCTTCGAGATGAAGCTGTTTGGCGATGACCGGGTAATCGGGCTGCACTTTGGTAGTAACGGCCTTCATGGCTTCGGCGTTTGAAACCTTCAGGTCGGCTTCCTGCGCAATCGCTGAGCCCGCGGCGAACGCCGTCAGGAGCGAGAAAACAATCGTGATCTTCTTCATATGACTATCTCCATGCCGTGGGATAAGCGGCTTGCTCGCGGCTCGGCTTGCCGGGGTGCCGGGTGCTGCCGGAATCGTTGTGCATGCCGAGCATGGCCCGCATGCGGTGGACTGTGGACTGCAGATTCTCCGCTTCCGCGCTCATCTGCGAACCGGCGCTGGCGCCTTCTTCGGCGCTGGCTGCCGTTTGCTGCGTGACCTGCTGGATCTGCAGAATCGCTTTCGAAATTTGTTCGATCGCGCGAGCCTGTTCCTCGCTGCCCGCGTTGACTTCGTTCGAAAGCCGCTGGACATGCACCGCGCTGTCGGTCACCTGATGCATGGCGGTCGCGACTTCATCCAGCCGGACGCGGCCCGTCTTCGAGTGCTGGATGGATTCTTCAATGAGCCCGGACGTATCCCGCGCCGCCTGCGAGCAACGTTGCGCAAGATTGCGGACTTCGTCGGCAACGACCGCGAATCCCATCCCTGCCTCGCCGGCGCGCGCGGCTTCCACCGCGGCGTTGAGCGAAAGAATGTTCGTCTGGAACGCAATTTCGTCGATGACCCGGATAATCTTCGAAATCTTCTCGCTCGACGAGGAGATGTCGCGCATCGAGACGAGCATGTGCTCGAGCTTCTGGTTGGCTTCCGTGAGGAGCCGGTTGGCGTCGTTGGTGTGTTCGGCCGCTTCGCGTGAGCTGCGAGCGTTGCGTTGCACCATGGCGTTGACCTGTTCGGCGGAGGCGGACGTTTGTTCGAGCGAGACCGCCTGTTCGGATGCGCCCTGAGCGAGGGACTGGCTGATGGCGCCCATCTGGACGGCGGCATGCGAGACCTGCTCGGCGCCTGAGGAAACTTCCGATCCCATTCCGCTCAGCGCGCGATTCATCTGGCGAACGGCGAAAACGATGAGGAGTGAACAGGCGATGGTGAGGCCCACGAACACAGTGGCGAGAATGCGCTCGGCGGAGGCGCGGGTGAGAACGTCACGCGTTTCCGAGGTCATCTTGTTGCGTTGGTCCGCGAGGAAATCGCTGGCCGTTTTCTGCAGTTCCTCATAAGCGGGCAAAAGGCGATCGGTGACGATTTTGAGAGCATCGCTCATCTGCTGTTTTTGGATGAGCTGCGTCACATCCTCGCTCAAGGGGCGTACGGCCACGGCCTTGGCCTGGAGCGCCTGGACGAGTTGCCGGTCAGACGGAGAGTCGAGTAAGGGGATAAGCTCCGCGAAACGCTGGTCGATGCGGTGCTCCAGCTCGGAGACGGCGCGCCGATTCTGATCGACGCCCGCGGCATCGTTCAGAATGGAACGCAGCAGCAGAGCCTGCTGGCGCCCGGAGATTTCAATCAGAGCTTCGACGAGCTGGCTGGTGTGATCCGCGCGCTGCGACATGCGCTGGCCGACGCGATCGAGAGCGCCATTGAGCGAGCTCACGGCCTTCATGGAAATGAAAGTGAGGGCCGCTACCATGCACAGCAGCGCCGCAAAGCCACCAAGAAATTTCGTTCGAAGTGTCAATCCGTTCATGGGTCCGATGTATGCGCCTTTCCCGTTCGTCTTTTGCCGACAAATGTTTAATCGGCCCGCGCCTTGCAAAGGTTTAGCGTTGGTTGGAAACTTTCTTTGCGACGGGCAACGCGGGCCGGGCGAGTCTGGAGAATTCCGGATGGCTGCCGCGGGACTTACGAA
>Ga0134125_10000817_pt1 | contig 40493 bp, 26 predicted proteins | sample KB31751_FD_96464 | JGI IMG/M metagenome (GOLD analysis project Ga0134125, IMG submission 96464) | Terrestrial soil microbial communities with excess Nitrogen fertilizer from Kellogg Biological Station, Michigan, USA - KB3-175-1 | ecosystem: Environmental > Terrestrial > Soil > Unclassified ...
CTTCAACATCGGCACCGAGGATCTCGCCGACCATCCGGCGGACCTGATCATGCCGGGCGCCCGTCCCCGCGACGGCGGCTTCGGCAAGGGTCCCAACGCCAAGGGCGGCTTCGGCAACGGCCGGTTCAACACGCCGGTGGTGATCGAGGCGGCGGCTACCGGCCCGTTCTTCCACAACAACTCGGCCGCCACGATCGAGGAGGCGGTGGCGTTCTACAACAGCAACGCCTTCAACAACTCCGAGGTCGGCGTCAGCTTCAAGGCGGCGGACACCGGCGGCATCGGCATCCACCTCGAATCCACCCAGGTCGAGGCGGTGGCCGCGATGCTGCGCGTCCTCAACGCTCTGGAGGACATCCGGTCGTCGACGGAGCTCGATCAGGCCGCCGTCAACCTGAAGAACAAGACCAAGACGAGGATGTTGCTCGATCTCGCCTCGTTCGACACCCGCGACGCCGTTCGCGTCCTGGAAGGGCGGGGGTTGCATCCCGACGCGCTCGCCAAGCTGAAGGAGGCCTACCTGCTGGAGATCGCGGCGCGCAACGAGGACAGCCGTCCGAAGCGGGACGACCTGCTCGGCCAGATCGTGCAGCTCAAGACGGACGCCAGGGATCTGATGATCGTGGCGCCCTGAAATCGATCCATTCTTTTGGAGTTTCGACCCGGCCGGCTTGCCTGGCCGGGTCTTTTCTTTCTCCGGGCAGGCGGTGCTGGCACCCGGCGATGAAGTCGTTGCATAATCCCCTTCAAGAACTCCACGACTCCCGGTGCGCGGGTCGCGCCGGCTGGGCTCCACCAGGGAGACGGTCAGCCCCGAAGGGCCCTTGAGCTTGACCTTGAAAGGGGGACACGATGGGCAGAGCCAGATACGCGCATCTCGCAATCGCCGCCGTCCTGTTGCTGGGGCTGGCCGTTCCGGCCGCCGCGCAGCTCCAGACCGGCGATATCTATGGCAACACGGTGGACGAGCAGAAGCAACCGCTGCCGGGGGTTACGGTCACGCTCACCAGCTCGGTCAGCGCGCCGCAGGTCCAGCAGAGCGGTAGCGACGGGAAGTTCCGTTTCGTCAAGCTCTATCCCGGCAAGTACTCGTTGAAGGCCGATCTGCAGGGCTTTTCGCCCGTCGAGGTCCAGGACATCGAGGTCCGGGTCGGCTCCAACACGGAAGTTCAGGTGACCCTGAGCGGCGCCATCAAGGACGTCATCACCGTCACCGGTGAGAGCCCGCTGCTCGACGAGCGCAAGACGAACCTCGGCGCCAACGTCGGGGCCGCGGACCTGAACCGGGTGCCGACGGCGCGCGACCCCTGGTCGCTGCTCAGCCAGGCGCCCGGCGTGGTCGTGGACAGGGTGAACGTGGGCGGCAACGAGAGCGGCCAGCAGTCGAACTTCCTCGGCGCCGGCTCCAACTCCCGCGACAATACCTTCGCGGTCGACGGCGTCATCCTCACCGACATGAACGCGGTGGGCGGCTCGGCCACCTACTTCGACTTCGGCGCCTTCGAGGAGGTGCAGTTCACGGTGTCGAGCGCCGACGTGACGGTGCAGACCTCCGGCGTCACCATCAACCAGGTGACCAAGCGCGGCACCAACGAGTGGCGCGGCTCGGGCAGCTTCCTGCGCACCGACGGCGCCTGGCAGGCCGAGCCCAAGGAAACCAACGGCAACCGTATCGACAAGGTGGACGAGTACGGCGCCGAAATCGGGGGTCCAATCGTCAGGGACCACCTGTGGATCTGGGGCTCCTACGGCCGGAGCAAGATCGGCAACCTCGTGCCGAGCGGCGACGGCGGCTCGCAGCTCGACGCCACCAAGCTGGAGGACTCCAACTTCAAGGCGAACTTCCAACTGGGGGCGCAGGACTCGGGCGTCCTCCACTACTGGACCAATGACAAGCTCAAGTCCGGCCGCGGCGCGGGCCCCGACCACGCGCCGGAGTCCACCCTCGATCAGACGACGCCCTCGGACATCTACAAGGTCGAGGACACGTTCATTCCCAACGCCAGCCTGGTCTTCAACGCCCTGTGGTCGCGCGACAACGGCAAGTTCACCCTGACCCCCAAAGGGGGCCTGAACGCCGATATCTTCGTCGACGAGAACGGCGTGCTGCGGGGATCGAACTTCGACTTCAAGCAGGACGCCACCATCGACCAGTACAAGGCCGACGGCAGCTACTTCTTCAACACCGGCGGCGTCAGCAACGAGCTGAAGTTCGGCGGCAGCTTCCGCCAGCAGGAAAACCACTCGGGCACCGTCTGGCCGCACGACAAGAAGGTCATCGACGGCGCGACGCTCGGCCTGGACGACGGCATCGACCAGGTCATCTTCTACCGTAACCGCACGGTCGGCATCGAGGGCGACTATGGCGCGGGCTGGGTGCAGGACACGCTGACTCACGACCGCTGGACGATCAACGCCGGCGTGCGCTACGACCGCCAATACCTCAAGAATCTCGCGGCCAGCGACCCCGGCAACCCCCAGGCCCAGGGGCTGCTGCCGCCTCTCGTCTTCAACGGCAACCATGCCGGCGGGTTCTCGTGGGACACCTTCGAGCCCCGCCTCGGTGCCACCTACGCCCTGGGGAAGGACCGGACCACGCTGCTGCGCGGCACTTACTCCCGCTATGCCGAGCAGCTCGGCCAGCTCCCACTGGCCACCCGCGTCAACCCCATCGGCTACGGCTACGCCTACTTCTACTTCGCCGACGCCAACCGCAACCACATTCTCGATCCCGGCGAGCTCGGCTCCCTGGAGTTCGCCTACACCTACAACATCGATCCCAGCAACCCGGCGGGGCTGCCGCCCAGCATCAACGCCCGCAACCTCGGACCGACGCTGACCGACGAGGTCACGTTCGGGCTCGACCAGGGCTTCGGTCCCAACTTCGCGGTGGGGATCAACCTCATCTACCGCCACATCCACGACATTCCCGAGCTGCGGTCGCTGGTGACCGACGACGCCACCGGCCAGGTCCGCGTGGCCACGCGCGCCGACTACGTTCCCGACGGCACCGTCTCGGGCACCCTGCCCAACGGGCAGACCGCGACCGTTCCGGTGTACTCGCTGCGCGATGGTCTCACGTTCAACGGCGGTACCCTGTACCTCAACGGCGACCGCACCCAGGACTACAAGGGTGTGAACCTCAGCTTCACCCGCCGCCTGGCCAACCGCTGGAGCGCCCAGGGGCACTTCAACTACAACGACTGGACCTGGAACATCGGGAAGAACTACAAGGCGTTCCACGATCCCACCGACGTGGTCTCCGACGGGCTCGGGTTCTCCGACGGCAACGACATCTTCTTCGCGCAGTCGGGCGGCAGCGGCAACAAGGGCGACGTGCTGCTCGGCAGCAAGTGGTCCTTCGGCCTCTACAGCCTCTACCAGATCGCGCCGGACCGGCCCTGGGGCTTCAACATCGCGGGCAGCCTCAACGGCCGCGAGGGCTACATCTCGCCTCCCTACATCCGGAAGTCGGGTGGTACGGGTAGCCGGCGGGTGCAGCTCGCGGGGATCGAGGATTTCCGCAACGACGACGTGATCACCCTCGACGCCCGCATCGAGAAGTCGTTCCACGTCGGCGAGGTCGAGCTGCTGCTGGGCATCGACGGCTTCAACCTGCTCAACGAGTCCTACATCCTGCAGCGCGACCGCAACGTCCTCGACGGCGATCAGGCCAACCAGGTCACCGAGCGGCTGAGCCCGCGCGTGGTCCGCATCGGGGCCACCCTGCGGTTCCGATAAGAAACTGCGTGAAGGGGAGCGGGGGAATACCCCCCGCTCCTCCCGCGGTTCCTGCAAGAGGGTAGAATGGTGATTCAGGTTGAAAAATCAAGGAGGTGCGACAGTGCCCTACAGTGAGCTGCTGGTCCGGCCCATGCGTGAAGAGCTTTCGACGATCGGTGTACGCGAGCTGCGCACGCCGGGCGACGTGGATTCGTTCCTCAATGAGAAAAACGGCACGGCGATGCTGGTGGTCAACTCGGTCTGCGGCTGCGCCGCCGGCATGGCGCGCCCCGGCGTGCGTCTGGCTCTCGAAGGCGAGCGCCGGCCCGACCGCGTCGCTTCCGTGTTCGCGGGGCAGGATCTCGACGCGACGGCCCGCGCCCGTGCCTTCATGGCGGACATTCCGCCCAGCAGCCCGTCCATCGCCTTCTTCAAGGACGGCGAGCTGGTCTACTTCATGCCCCGCCATCGCATCGAAGGGCGCGACGCCAGCCAGGTCGCGAGCGACCTGACCCAGGTTTTCACCGAGTTCTGCGCCGTGCCGGCCGCCACCTGACCAGGGAACGATCGCGATGGGAACGTTCCACCAGAACAAGGGTGAGCTGCACGGCATCACCGTCATCGTCGACACCACCGGCCCCGAGATCTTCGTCGGCCGGTGCGACGACATGGACGACCGCGGCATCTTCCTCCACGACGTCGACCTCCACCGCGACGGCGAGGGCGGCCGGTCCAAGGACGACTACGTGAAGCGGGCCTCCCGCTTCGGCGTCTTCAAGAAGTACGACCACCTGATGATCCCCCGCGACCGCATCGCCTCCGTGCGCCGGCTGGGCGAAGTCGCCGCGGAGTAAGTCCCCTTCACCGCACGAGGTGGAACCGCTCCTGGCGGCGGTACACCCAGTGCCGGGCTCCGCTCTCATCCAGGTTCGCGTCCTCCTCCTGCCGGCATGTGAGGCGCTGGCCTTTCCATTCCGGGATGGGCGAGGTGGCCTGGAGCTCGATGGAGAACCAGGTGCTCGGGCGGATGGCGAGGTCGCCGCGGACGGGGACGCCCTCCTGCCGGTCCCACAGGCCGATGAGGGGGCCGGCGCCGTGGCCGTGATCGCCGATGGGGTGGGAGTAGATCGTGCCGTCGATCCCCTGGCGGGACATCGCGGCGCGCGCCGACTTCAAAGCCTCGTTGCCGGTGCGGCCGGGCTTCATCTCGGCGAGCACGAGATCCTGCAGACGGTTGGTGGTGGCGAGGCAGGCGAGCAGGCCGGGCGGAGGGCCGCTCTCGCCGGGCCGCAGGACGTAGCCGAGATGCTGGGTGTCGGTGTGGAGGTTCATGGCGATGACCCCGAAGTCCGCCCACAGCACGTCGCCGCGCTGGATCACGCCCTTGCCCCAGTCGACGCCGGGGGCGGCGCGCTCGACGTCGGGGTGGAACCAGACGGTCATCCCCAGCTCCTGCACCCGCTGCCGCAACCACCACTCGACGTCCTGCGTGGACGTCTCGCCGGGGTGGATCACCGCGCTTGAAAAGGCGGTGGCGAGGAGGGCGTGGACCGTCTCCTGGACCTCTCGGTAGCGGGGGAGCATCTCCGGCGGCCGGGTGCCGACGTACTCGATGGCGAGGCGCGGCTCGCGCACCACCCGCTTCATGAGCTTCGGTCCCAGCGCCGCCTCCAGGGCCTCGCGCTCGCCGGCGTGGAGGCCGTCGGCGAAGGCGTTCACGGGATCGATGTTCAAGGCGATGGTCCTGGGATCTGCCTTCTCGACGAGCTGGCGCAGGAGCCGCCACTGGTCGTCGCCCACCAGCTCGGCCCCGGCCACCCGCGGCTTCGGATCGCGGTAGATCGAGTAGAGCCCGCCCTGATCGCCGCCGCCGAGAGCCAGCCGCTCGACTCCCTTCGCCGGCCCCCGGTCGTGAAAGACGTAGATCGACCGCCGGCGGGCCGCGAAGGTGGTGGGGGACGTCAGCGAGAAGAAGACCGGATCCTCCGCGTACTCGCGCATGGAGAGGATCCACATCTCGACCCCGTGCTCGCGCATCACCTTCGGCAGGACGCCCGAAAGCCGCTTTTCGAGCCACGCCTGCTGTTCCTTGGCCTGATCGCGAAGGGAGGGGAGCGAGTGGATCTTGGCCGGGGGATCCGCCGGGCTCGCGGCCGCTGTCGCAGGGGCCTGAGGAGCGGGTCCCGGGGTGGAGACTCGCTTCAGCAGGGCCAGGAGCGGCAGCGCGGCGACGGCTGCAAGCACGGCGGCGGCGAGCAGGGCGCGGCGGGTCATGGCGAGGGATCTTAGCAGGACGGGTTCCGGGGGCCGCCTCGGGGTAAGATGCCCCCATGCGACCCGCCGAGCAGGTCTTCGTGGGAATACCCGGCCCGGAGCTGGATTCCACCTCCGCCGGAATCCTGGACCGCTTCCAGCCCGGGGGAGTGGTGCTGTTCAAACGCAACATCAAGGACGAGGAGCAGTTGAACGAGCTGGTGACCCGGCTGCGCAAGCTGCTGCCGGAAGGCGTGCTGGCGATCGACGCCGAGGGCGGCCGGGTGGACCGGCTGAAGGACGTGGTGGGGCCGGCGCCGCCGGCTTCGCTCCTCGCCCGGCACGCCACCAGCTACTCCCACCAGACGGGCTACTGGATCGCCCAGGCCCTGCGGTTGTTCGACATCGACATGGACTTCGCGCCGGTGGTGGACCTCGATCGCGGCGCCACCGACAACGCCCTCGACGGCCGCTACCTCGGCGCCACGGTGAGCGACGTCGTTCCCCGCGCCCAGGCCTTTCTGCGCGGCCTGCACGGCGGCGGAGCGGCGGGCTGCCTCAAGCACTTCCCGGGCCTGGGCGGCGCCGGTGAGGACACCCACTTCAAGACCTCCGTGGTCTACCTCCCCGTCGAGCAGATGGAGACCGACCTCGAGCCCTTCGAGACCCTGGGCCGGCTGGCCGGAGCGATCATGGTGAGCCACGCCGTCTACCCGGCGTGGGATTCCCAGCGCCCGGCGACCCTGTCGCCCGAGATCATCGGCGGCGTGCTGCGCGGCCGGCTGGGCTTCGACGGCCTCGCCTTCAGCGACGACATGGAGATGAAGGCGCTCGACGAGTGGGGCGACCTTCCCGAGCGCTGCGAGATCGCCTTCGCCGCCGGCTGCGACGTGCTGCTCGTCTGCCACACCCTGGAGGCGCTGCCGGACATCGTGGCGCGGCTGGACCGGCCGGAGCTGGCGGAGAGGCTGTCGGAGGCCAACCGCCGCCTGGAGGTCTTCCGCCAGCGCCTCGCCACGCTGCGCACCGCCCGGGACTACGTCGCCTTCATGAGCCAGAGCAGCCACGGCGAGCGCCTCGACCGCGTGCGGCAGGCGCTGGAGCAGCTCCAGGCGAACGCCTGAAGGCTCCGCGGCCAAGCCTCACAACTGCCAGCTCAGCAGGTAGCACAGCCGGTCGACGCCGCGATGCCAGGGCGGGCAGCGCTTCTTCCAGTTCACCGGGGTCAGCTCGACACAGTCCTTCATATCGTCCTCGAAGGCTTCCGTGAGCTGGGCCGCCACCGACTTGTCGATAATCCCTACCCCGGCCTCCTCGTTGATGTCGAAGGACCGTGAGTCGAAGTTGGTGGAGCCGACGTGCGACCAGACGCCGTCGATGACCATGATCTTCTGATGGATCAGCGTGCGCTGGAACTCGAAGATCTTGACGCCGTCGCGCAGCATCTCCTCGAAGTGACGGTGGCCGGCGTGCCGTACGATGGCGCTGTCGCTCACCTCGCCGGGAACCATCAGCTTCACCTCCACGCCGCGCTTCACGGCGCGCCTCAGGAGCTTCACCGTCTGCTCGTCGGGAATGAAGTAGGGGTTCTGGATCAACAGCTCCTCCCGCGCCGAGGCGATGGCCATCTTGAACATCAGCTCCAGGTCCGACACGCCGCCGAGGGGCGCCCCGGCCAGGACGTGCACTCGGCTCTTGCCGGCCGCCTTCTGGTGCGGGAAATATTGCTCGCCGATCAGTACTTCTTGAGTTTCTTCCACCCAATGCTGGGCGAAAACCGCCTGCACGCCGTTGACCGCCGGCCCCTGGAGGCGCACGCCGGTGTCGCGCCAGTGCTCCTTGTCCTGGCCATGGCCGGTCCACATCTTCGAGATGCCGTGGCCGAAGACATAGGCGACCTTGCCGTCGAAAATGGCGAGCTTGCGGTGCGTGCGCTTGTTGAGCTGTCCGATGTCCACCAACCGGAAGGGGTGGTAGGTGGCGACTTTGACGCCGGCTTTCTCCATCAGCTTGCGCAGGCTCTTGTCCATCTTCAGGGAGCCCAGGGCGTCGATCATCACCCGCACCTCGAGCCCTTCCCGCGCCCGCTTGGAGAAGGCCTCGGCCACCTCGCCGCAAATATCGCCCGTCCACCAGACGTAGGTCTCGAAGTGGATGGTCTCCCTCGCCTCGGCGATCGACGCCAGGAGGGCGGGGTAGAGCTCGTCGCCGTTCTGCAGCACCTCGACCTTGTTGTCCGGCACGATCATCGCCTTGGTCATGCCGGCGATCGAGGGCAGGGCCTCCTCGAGCTTGTCGATGTCCGGCACGGTGACGCGGAAGGTGCGCTCGCGCAGGTTGGTCCACAGCATCGTCGCCAGCAGCACGATGGTGAGGATCATGGTCACGAAGACCCAGATGGGAAGGTGCATGGCGCCTTTCTCCAAGGCCGGCCACTCCAAGCCGGCGTTCAGTCCTTCGCTTCGCGGTGCAGCTCGACGAGCACGGGCCAGTGATCGGACGGCCCGGCCCGGATCACCCGGTAGGCCTCGGTGGTCCAGCCCGGATCGGCAAAGACGTAGTCGATGCGCTGGCGCATGTACCGGTGGGTGACGGCGATGTCGTCGCCGCACATCCGGAACAGCTCGGCGGCCATCAAGGTGCCGATCTCAGGGGCGTCCGGAGGGGCGTTCAAATCCCCGACCAGGACGAAGGGCCGGGTCTGCCGCCGGAGCCGCTCGACCAGACCCTGGATTTGCACACTCCGTGCCGCGCGCCCCCAGCGGCTCCAGGCGGCGAGATGGGTGACGAAGAAGTCCAGCTCCCCGGTGGCGAGGCCGATGCTGGATTGGAGAAGCGTGCGGGGCTCGCCCGGCCCGGGGAGAAGGTGGGTCTCGCTGGAGCGGACCTCACCGCGAGTGAGCACGGCATTGCCGAACTCGCCCTCCCCCAGGGAGAAGCTTTTGCCGAACCGCACCGAGAGCCCCGTGAGCCGCCCCAGGGTCTCGGCCTGATCCTCCAGCCGCGACTGCTTCGTGCCGCGGTGGACCTCCTGCAATCCCACCACGTCCGCCCCGGCCTCGTCGATGGTGCGGGCGATCCGGGCGAGATAGCTGCGGCTCCACCGGGCGCCATGCCCGCCGACGTTGTAGGAGAGGATCCTGACGCGGAGATCGGTCACGCGGGAAGTACCGTGCGAGAGCCGTGCCGGGGAAGTATGATTCCGGGATTATGCCCTGGATACGCACCGTCCCCCCGAGCGAGGCCGAAGGCCTTCTGAAAGAGATCTACGACGAGTCCATCGAACGCGCCGGCAAGGTGTTCAACGTGGTGAGCGTTCAGAGCCTGCGGCCGGACGTGCTGCAAGGCGGGCTCGAGATCTACAAGGCGCTGATGCTCTCCGACCGCGGCCCGCTCTCCCGCGCCCAGCGGGAGATGATCGCCGTCGCCGTCTCCCGGGCCAACGACTGCCAGTACTGAGTCGCCGCTCATGCCGACGACCTCCGTGTCGAGGTCGCAGATCAGGGAGAACAGGGTGAGGCGCTGGTCGCCGCCCTGCGGGAGGGCTACGAGGAGGCTCCGCCCGCCGCGGAGCTCTCCGCGGCGGACCGGGCGATGCTCGACTTCGCCGTCAAGCTCACCCGCGCGCCCCGCTCGATGAGGCGCGAGGACGTCGAGATCCTCCGCGCCGCCGGCTTCACCGACACCGGCATCCACGACATCGTCCAGATCACGGGCCTCTTCGCCTACTACAACCGGCTGGCGGATGGGCTGGGTATCGAGCCGGAAATCACGGCCTGATCACCACCTTGAGAGCCTCCCGGCGCCGCATGCTCCTTAGCGCGGCTTCGAGCTCCGCCAGGGGGCGCTCGGCGGAGAGGAGGACGTGGGGGTGCAGCGATCCGCTCGCCAGTAGGGCCAGCGCCCGCTCGAAGGTCGCCGGGCGGTGGTGGTAGGCGCTCTTCACCGTGATCTCCGAGTAGTGGAGGCGGTGGGTGTCCAGCGGCACGTTGGTGCCCGGGGGGCAGCCGCCGAAGAGCTGCACCAGGCCGCCGGGACGCACCGAGGCCAGGGCGTCCTGCCAGGCGGCGGGCGAGCCGGTGGCCTCGATGGCGACGTCGAAGCCGTCTCCCGTGCGCGAGGTCTTGCAGAGCCTCGCGGCCTCGCCGCCGTCGCGGTCGACCTGAACGACCACGTCCGCTCCCAGGGCCGTTCCCGCCTCCAGACGCGCGGGGTTGGGGTCCGCGAGGACGATGTGATGCTCCCCTCCGGCGGGGAAGTCGGCGGGCGAGTTGGCGAGGACGTCCACGAAGAGCAGGCCGATGGGGCCGCCGCCGTAGACGACGACGCTCGAAGCCCGCTCCAGCGACGAGATCTCCAGACCGTGAAGCACGCAGGCGAGCGGCTCGGCCAGGGCTGCGATCTCGAAGGGCACGTCCGCAGGCAGCCCGTAGGTGCTGCGTTCGACGAAGCGCCGGGGGACGAGGAGGTACTCGGAGAAGGCGCCGTTGAGATAGTGGAGGTCCGAGCAGAGGTTCTCCCGGCCCCGGGAGCACCACTCGCAGACGCCGCAGGGCGCGGAGTTGGCCACCACCACCCGGTCGCCCGGCTGCCAGCGTCCCCCGACTCCATCACCTACGGCGGCCACGGTGCCGGCCATCTCGTGGCCGAAAGGCGTGGGGGCTTTGAGCATGCGGGGATGGCCGCCGCGCTGGAAGACCTTGAGATCGGTGCCACAGGTGGTGGCGGCGCCGACGCGCAGCAGGACCTCCCCCGGACCGGGGACCGGCACGGGTACGTCCCGCAGTTCCAGCCGCTCGGGACCCAGCAGGAAGGCCGTGGTCTGGCGGTCCGGGAGAACGCTCAGGGCAGCTCCTCGTCAGGCACCAGCAGCACCTTCACCGCCTGCCGCTCCCGGGCCAGCTCGACCGCCGCCGCAAATCGGGAGAGGGGAAGGCGGTGGGTGACGAGCGGCGAAGGGTCCAGCCGGCCGCTCGCCAGCAGGCGGTAGACCTCCCGCTGCTCGGCGAGAGCGCTCGAATAGGTGGCGATCAGCCGGCGCTCGCTCTTGAAGAAGGCGTTGAGATCGAAGCCGGCACGGTCAGCCTCGCCGTCCGCGTGGGCGAAGAGAACCACGGCGCCGCCCGGACGGCTGAGGTCCAGGGCGGTCTCCAGCAGGCCGGCGCCGCCCACCGTATCGAACACGGCGTCGGCGCCGCGCCCGCCGGAGAGGGCAGTGATCTCCATCTGAGCCGCCTCGGGCGTTACCGCGGCGTCCGCCCCCAAGGTTCGGGCCAGCTCCCGCCGTTCCTCCAGCGGATCGGAGACCAGCACCCGCAGGCCGGGATGGACCGCCTTGAGGACGAGCAGGTGAAGGAGCCCCATGCTGCCGCCGCCGAGGATCGCGACGCAACCCGGCGACGGACCCGTCAGGGCCGTCTCGGGCAGCCGGGCGTGGCGGATGCCGCGCAGCACGCAGGCGGCAGGCTCCAGGAACACGGCGGACTCGTCACGGAGGGATGGCGGCAGGCCGAAGGCGGCCTGCCGTACGGCGCGCTCCCGCACCAGCACCCATTCGCTGAAACCGCCGGGAGCCAGCAGGTTTTCGCGGAAGGCCGGGCAGGACGGCTCGCTTCCCCGGCGGCAGAAGTCGCACTCGCCGCAGGCCACGTGGTGGGGCACGGCCACCCGGTCTCCCAGGGCGAAACCGGCGACGCCCACGCCCAAGGCCGCGACCGAGCCCACCACCTCATGGCCCAGCACCGTGCCGGCGGGAACCGTCGCATGACGCAGCTTGAAGAGATCGGTGCCGCAGAGGCCGGCGACCCGCAGGCGCAGCACCATCTCGCCCGGTCCGGGTGTGGGGCGGGGGCGGACCTCGATCCGCACGGCACCGCCCTCGGCGCAGGCGGCCACGGTCATGGCGGCTGTGGAAGGTGTCGCGATCGTCTCCATCGCCGGACATCGTATGGGCAAGGGGGGCACCCTGCAAGGAATTGATATGATTGCGCGTAATGTCGAGACGTAGAGCCGTTCGCCGCCCCCGCCGTGTCCAGGTGAGCTTCTGGAGGCGGGGCGAGCCCACCGCTTACATTGGCTACACGACCAACATCTCCATGACGGGGATGTTCATCGCCACCAACAGCCCGATGGCCGGGGGCTCGCGCATCCGCGTCGAGGTGGTGGACCGCGACCGCGGCTTCATGGTCGAGGGGGTGGTGGCCCACGCCCGCAAGATCCGCGGCGATCTGGCGCGGGTCAGCCTCTCCGGCATGGGCGTGCGCTTTCTGACGGTGGAGGAGCTGGTGCGGGAGCTGATCCCCTCGGCTGTCGGGACTACGGAGGAGATCCCCGCGGAGCCGTCTCCACCGGCGGCCGCGGAAAGATCGCCGGAGCCGGACCTGCCGGAGCCGCCGAGTGTTTCCCCGTCGCCGTCGCCTCCACCGGCCTTCGAACCCGTCTTGACACCTCCCGCGCCATTCGCCGATCTGTGGCAGGACGGCCCCCCGCCGTCGACTGCGCCGCCAATGTCCCAGGCGCCGCCTCCGGCTCAGCCTTTCGTGCCGCGGCCGTCGCCCCGGCCCGTGGGGGAAGGCGCCTTCAGCGTCCACTTCACTTCGGCGGAGGAGTTCCTGGAAGTCTATCGGCGCGACATTCTCCAAGGCGGCCTGTTCGTCTCGACGCGGCATCCGGCGCGCATTCAGGAGTCGGTGACGGTGGAGCTCTACCCGCCTCTCCCGGGCGCCGAGCCCGTGGCTCTGCGGGCGCGTGTCGTCCACCGCTTCGAGCCTCACTCCGGCGAGCCCGGCGGGCTCAACCTGCTGTCCGGCATGGGCTTGGAGCTCTTTGACCTGCCGGCCCTGGTGGAGCGGCTCCAGCCGGTCGTGAACCGGTTGCGGGGTTAGGGGCTCGGGCCCGCTGCTACAATCCCCGGCCATGTCGAAGTGGCTTTTCGCGTCCCTCGCCCTGGTGGCGGTTCTCGCCCTCGCCGTCGCGGTGACGCCCACGGCGAAGGCTCCGGCACGGCCGGCGGCGACCCGGGGCGACGTCGTCCTCATCACCATCGACACGCTACGGGCGGACGCGCCGGGGTTCGCCGGCAATCGCCAGTCGCAGACGCCGGTGCTCGACCGTCTGGCGGGGCAGGGGCGGGTATTCACCAACACCCACGCCCACAACGTGGTGACTCTGCCCTCGCACACCAACATCCTCACCGGTCTCTACCCGTTCCAGCATGGGGTGCGCGACAACAGCGGCTTCCGTTTGCCGGCGGCCGTACCCACTCTGGCGACCGTGCTCCATGGCGCCGGCTACACCACTGGCGCTTTCGTGGGGGCCTTCCCGCTCGACTCGCAGTTCGGCCTGAATCACGGCTTCGACGTCTACGACGATCACTACCCCAAGGGGAGCAACGACACCGAGTTCCTGATGGCCGAGCGGCGGGGCGACGACGTGGTGCGCCTGGCCCTCGCCTGGTGGCAGCGGCAGCCGAAGGGGAAGCCCCGATTCCTGTGGGTGCACCTCTATGATCCGCACGCTCCCTACCTGCCGCCCGAGCCGTTCGCCTCCCGCTTCAAGGACAACCTCTACCTGGGCGAAGTAGCCGCCGCCGATTCCTTCCTGGCGCCGCTGCTCGGCCCGTTCATGGACGGCAAGGAGAAGCCGGCCTTGGTCGTGGTGACCGCCGACCACGGCGAGGCCCTCGGCGAGCACGGCGAGCAGTCGCATGGCCTCTTCGCCTACGAGGCCACGCTCAAGGTGCCGCTCGTCGTCTGGGGACCGGGAGTCGCGCCCGGCAAGGACGCCCGGCCGGCGCGCCACGTGGACATCTTTCCCACCATCCTGCAGGCCACGGGCATCGATTCCCCGGCTCCCCGGGGCCTGCGCCGCCCGGGCCGGTCGCTTCTCGTGCCGCCTTCCTCGGCTTCGGCGGACAATTCGGACTCGTATTTCGAGGCCCTCTCCGCCACATTGAACCGCGGCTGGGCGCCGCTGCGCGGCCTGCTGCGCAACGGCACGAAGTGGATCTCCCTTCCCTTGCCCGAGGTTTACGCGCTGCCCAAGGATCCCGGAGAGCGCACCAACCTGATCGATCAGCAGCGCCCGGCGGCGCGAGACGTCTTCGCGGCGCTGCCGAAGGAATCCGCCTGGCCGCCGCGGCGGGAGGCCACGACGTCGGAGAACGAGGCCCGTCTGGCCAGTCTTGGCTACCTCGTAGGTACCGCCGTCTCCAAGGAGAGCTACGGGCCGGACGACGATCCCAAGCGGTTGATCGGGCTCGACGCCAAGGTCCACGACGTGATCGACCTCTACATGCGCGGCCGGGTGGCCGAGTCCGTCCGCCTGGCGCGCGAGGTGGTGGCGGCGCGGCCGTCGATGGCACTGGGGCAGTCGCTGCTCGCCCAGTCGCTCCTCCAGGAGGGGAAGACCCAGGAGGCGCTGGACGTCATGCTCAACGCCCGCAAGCTGGGCGCCGTCTCCGACACGCTGCTGCGCCAGCTCGGGTTGACCCTCTCCGAGGTCGGCAGGGCCAAGGAGGCGGTCGAGGTGCTGCGGCCCCTGACTTCGAGCGGCGATCCCCAGTCGCTCAACGCCTACGCCCTCGCGCTCTCGGAGGCCGGCCGCCAGAAGGAGGCTTTCGACACCCTGCAGCGTCTGCTGAAAGCGCAGCCGGACGATCCCAAGGCCTGGGAGCAGCTCGGGCTGGTGGAGCTTCGCCAGGGCCATTGGGCTCCCGCACGAGACCACTCGCGCCACGCCCTGGAGCTCAACCCCAAGCTCCACCTGGCGTGGAACGACCTTGGCGTGGCCCAATATCAGCTCGGCCAGAAGGGGGAGGCCCTGGACGCCTGGCAGAAGGCGGTGAACCTCAAGCCCGATCTTTGGGACGCCCTCTGGAACCTGGGCACCAAAGCCGCCGAGCAGGGAAAGATCGACCAGGCCCGCAAGGCCCTCGCCCAGTTCGCCGCCGGCGCACCCCCGGCTCGCTACGGTCCGGACATCGAAAAGGCGAAGGCCTTCCTGCGGCAGGTGAAATGACGATGATGAGACTACGTAGGGCCGAGGGCCTAGGCGCTAACTTTGCTTCAAGTTCCCCCTCCCAATCCCCTCATCACCCCGGCCCTCTTCTCTCATCGCCCTCCCCCCGACCGGGAGAAGAGGGAGAACAGCCAAGAGCAAGGCCGCCTTTTTTGGCGCTCCCCTCTCTCCCGGTCGGGGGGAGGGCGACGGGAGAGAGGGGCTGGGGGAGTGAGGGGTCCTGGGCGGGGGGACCTTTGAGACACGTTAAGTTAGGGCCTATGAGGGCCGGGGTGATGAGGGTCTTTTTTCTCCTCCTCCTCGCCGCCTGCCGCCACAACACCGCCACAGGCCCCGTCGACGTCCCCAAGGGCACGCCGGTCATCTTCATCTCGATCGACACCCTGCGGGCGGACCACGTTCCGGCCTACGGCTACAAGGGGGTGGAGACCCCGGTGCTCGACGCCTTCCGGAAGGAAGGCGTGCTCTTCGAGCGCGCCTACTCGACGACGCCGCTGACGCTGCCGTCCCACTCGACGCTGCTGACGGGAGTCCTCCCCGCCGTCCATGGCGTGCGCGACAACGTCGGCTACAAGCTCGACGCGGCGAAGATCAAGAGCGGCGCCCTGCCGTTCCTGCCGGAGATCCTCAAGAAGGCGGGCTATGCCACGGGCGGCGCCGTCTCCGCCTACGTCCTCCAGGGCAAGTCGGGGATCTCGACCGGCTTCGACTTCTACGAGGACGGCATCGAGTTCCGCTCCGGCACCGGCCTGGGCGGCCTGCAACGGCCGGGGGGCGAAACGCTGAAGCTGTCCCGACCCTGGCTGGAGTCGGCGAAGGACAAGCCGTTCTTCTTCTTCTTTCACATCTACGAGCCGCACACGCCGTACGCGCCACCCGAGCCCTATGCCTCGAAATATCCCTCGAAGTACGACGGCGAGATCGCCACCGCGGACCACGTCGTGGGCGAGCTGATCGACGAGCTCAAGCGGCTGGGCGTCTACGACCGCGCCCTCGTCGTCCTGTTCTCCGATCACGGCGAGGGCCTGGGCGATCACGGCGAGGACGAGCACGGCGTGCTGCTCTACAGCGAGGCCATCCACGTTCCCCTGATGGTCAAGCTGCCGCAGGCCCAGCGAGCCGGCGGAACCACCGGCCGGCCGGTGCAGCTCCTGGACATCGGGCCCACCGTGCTCGGCCTGCTGGGCCTCCCGGTGCCGAAGCCGATGCCCGGCGTCTCGCTGCTGGCCGCCAACGTGCCGCCGAGGCGGATCTACTCGGAGACTTTCTACTCCCGCCTGCATTTCGGCTGGAGCGAGCTGTTCTCGCTGATCGACGAAAAGGATCACTTCATCGACAGCCCCGATCCCGAGCTCTACGACCGCACGAAAGACCCGAAGGAGACGACGAACGTGCTGCGCGACGAGCGGCGCGTCTACGCGGCGATGAAGAAGGATCTGGCGGGGTTCGACCGCAGCCTCGCGCCACCTTCGGCGGTGGACGAGGAGACCCGCCGGTCCATGGCCGCCCTGGGCTACATCTCGGGCGGCGCTCCTACCGAGGGGCCGCTGCCGTCGCCGCGAAGCAAGATCGGCTCCCTCAAGGACCTGCGGACCGGCTTCCAGCTCTCGTCGGAGAAGAACTATCCGGCCGCTGCGGCCGCCTTCCGGCGGGTGATCGCCGACAATCCGAAGATGGTGGACGCCTGGGAGTTCCTGGGGAGGTCCTTGCAGCACATGGGGAAGACGGAGGAGGCGCTGGCGGCCTTCCGGCAGGGGCTGAAGATCTCCAATGGCTCACCGGAGATCGCCGTGGCGGCGGCCTCCCTCTTCTTCGATCTCGGCAAACTGGAGGACGCGGAGGTCCACGCCAAGATGGCGATGAATGCCCATCCGTCCTTCGCGCACGGCCTGCTGTCGAACATCGCGGTCCAGCGCAAGCAGCTCGACGTGGCCGAGCGCGAGGCCCGGGAGGCGATGACGGACCAGAGCCTGCGGGTCGGCCCGATGATCACCCTGGCCGAGGTGCTGCATGCCAAGCACGACGACGCGAAGGCCCTCGACATGGTGCGCCAGGCTCAAGCGACCTACGACCAGCGCGAGGCGAAGGACCCGGACCTGATCCGCGGCCTCAACCTCATCCACGGCAAGATCCTGGCGGACCAGGGCGACGCCCCCGGCGCCGAGGCGGCCTTCAAGAAGGAGATCGAGCTCTTCCCCGACAACGTCCGCGGCTACTCCAGCCTCGCCATCCTCTACGCCCTGGTGGGCCGCGTCGCCGAGGTGACGCCTCTGCTCCAGCGGATGACCGAGGTCAACGCCACGCCGCTGGCCTACGCCGAAGCGGTGAAGACCCTGCGCATTCTGAAAGACCCCCGAACCGCCTCGAACCTGCTGCGCTACGCTATGAGCCGTTTTCCGGGGAGCCCCGAGCTGACCGGGCTGGTGAAGGGGGGGTAGGCTCTCACCCCCCGCTCACCCCCCACCCATCACCCGCGCCACCCGCCGCTCGCCCTCCGCATTCCCCAGGCCCTTCCACTGCGTCGACGCGATCGCGTAGGCCTCGGCGGCTCGGGCGTCCTGGCCGGCCCGCGCTACGAGACGCCCGGCCAACTCGGCGCAGGTGGCGAGGTCGGGGTCGAGGGCGGCGCTGGTATCGAGGGCGGCGCAGCCTCGCTCCAGGTGATCGTCCCAGGTCTTCCAGTCGCGGGTGTGGGCGGTGCAGGCCAGGAGACCCAGGTGGGTGGCGACGAGGAGGCCGTCCCAGCCTTGCCGTTCGAGGATCTCCCGGCTCTCTTCGAAGATCTCTCGCGCGGCCCGAAAATGGGACTCGGCGAGGTGGATCAGCGCCAGGTTCAGGCGAGGGAAGATGGCGTCCGCCGAGCGCAACTCCTCCAGAAGCGCCAGGGAGCGGGCGTAGCCCTGGCGGGCTGCTTGAAGATCGCCGCGCATGCGGGCCACGTCGCCCAGACCGTTCGTGCCGCGGGACACTCCGTAGCGATTGCCCAGGGCCAGGAAGCGGTCGCGAGCCTGCGCGTAGAGGTCGGCGGCGGCGGCGAGGTCGTGCCGCTGGCGGGCGAGGTCCGCCTGGCCGAGGACGTGGTCGGCGATCCCGTGCTCGTCGCCGATGGCGCGATAGAGGAGGAGCGAGCGGTCGAGTAGCGTTCGAGCTTCCGCCGTCCGTCCGCGCTGCCGGGCCACGTCCGCCAAGCCCCACAGGCTGGCGGCGGCGCCGTGCGGGTTCTCGGGCAGGGCAATGCAGCGATCGTAGAGACCGGCCGCCTGGTCAAGGTCGCCGCGGCGTCGGGCGGCGTCGCCCTGGAGGCGAAGCGCCTCGGAAAGGATGCCGCCCCAGTCCTCCGCACCTTCGGCCGCGGCGCGCTCGGACCAGCGGAAGACCTCGGCGAGCTCGCCCTGGTGCAGATGAATGCGAGCCCGCAGCACCCAGCCTCTGCCCCAACGGACATCGGCGGTGGGAGCGCCCAACTGGTGGAGCGCCGTCTCGCGCTCGGCGAGCAGGGAGAGCGCCGCGGGGTAGTCGCTCGTCTCCCGCCGTTCCCGGGCTCCGGCGAGGAGGGGCTCCACGGCCGCGTCCCAATCGCCGGCCAGCACCAGGTGACGGCCGAGGCGCTCGGCGATTCCGCGTCCGCCCGTCGCCCGGCGCTCCCTCAACATGGCGGCGCAGGCACGATGGTGTTCCCCGAGACGTCCGGCTTCGTGGGCCTGCCGCTCGATGCTCTCGCGCAGCATGGCGTGGACGAAGGCCCATCCCTCCTCGGTGCGCAGGGCGAGCCGGCCCGTCACGAGCTCCTCCTGCAAGCGGGGCGGGCACGCGACTCCAGCGGCGCGGCAGGCCCCCTCCCACTCCTCGTTGTCGACGAAGGGGCTCAGGGTGGCGGCGATCTCCAGCGCCTGCTGCGCTGCCGGCGGCTGGCCGGCCAGCAGGCGTGCGACGCGGCCGGCCCAGACCTGGTGCAGGTCGCCGGGGATCGGCGCCTGGGAACCGGGGCGAAGGACGAAGCCGGAATCGCCGACCTGGATGACGCCACGCTGCACCCAATCTCCCACCAGTTGAACGGCGAACAGGGGATTGCCGCCGGTGCGGGCCTCCACCTGGGCCGCGAGGTCTCCCTCCAGCCCCAGCACCTCGTGAATGAGGGCCGTGCCGTCCTCCCGTGGCAGCGGCGGCACGTCGATCGCCTTCGCGCCGGGAAGGGCGAGCAGCGCGGCGAGCGCTTCCGCTTCCGCCGGCCGCTCGGCGAGGGCTTCGTCGCGTGCCGTCAACATCAGGAGTACGGAGAGTGGGCTTTCCTCCCGCCGCTCCAGGAGGTAGCGGGCGAAGGCGAGGGACTCGGCACCCCACTGCACGTCGTCGAGGAGGGCGATCACCGGCCGCTGCCGGGCGAGGAGCTGGAAGTACCGCTCCAGAAGGCCGAAGCGCTCGGGGGCCGTCTGCAACGCGCCGCCGCCCGGTGTCATGAGCTCGGTGAGGCCGTTCCACTCCCCGGGGTCCATGGCTCTGCGGGCGCGTAGCAGAACCTCGGTCCGCAGGAGGATTTCGTCCCGCGGGAGGCCGCCGCAGCGCAGATGGCGCAACATCATGCGTGGCAGGCCGTCCTCGGCGCCGGGGTTGGGGCCGTGGGAGGCGCGCAGCACGACAGCGCCGCCGACCTCGTGAGCCCGCTCGGCAAGCCATTCGGCGAGATGGGTTTTGCCGTTGCCCGCCGGGCCGTGCAGCAGGACGAGGCGCGCCCGCTTTTCGGCGTGCACCGTGGCCAGGGCGTTCCACAGGGATTCCCTCTCGGCGCGGCGGCCCAGCAGGGGGATCGAACGCAGGCCGTAGAGACCGAGGCCGGCGCCGATCAGCCGGATCGACGCCGGGCGTGTGACCGGGTGCTCCCAGGAGGCGGGCAGGGGAGGGGAGCGGCGCATTGGCAGGGGCTCGGAGAACTGGGGCCTGTGAGGCCCGGGCTCCGGCGCCGAAGGCCACAGGCCGTTGAAGCTGATGGCTACGGTCGTGGGCTCGGCCGAGCTCACCGAGGCCGCCTGCCGGGGAGGGCCGTCCTCCACGCCGCCGAGCTCGCCGAGCGCCCATGCCGCGTCCGCCGTCCGCACGTAGCGGTGGCCGCCGTCCTTTTGCAGCAGTCGCCGCAGCCAGCCCTCGAATCCCCAGGGCACCGGGAACTGGGGCTGGAAGGCGGGCGGGTCTTCCTCCATCTGGCGGCGGTAGGTTTCGAGCAGCGTCACGCCGCCGAACGGTGGCCTTCCGGCCGCCAGAGTCCAGGCGAGGCAGCCGAGCGCGTAGAGGTCGGTCCACGGGCCGTAATCGCGCCAGTGCCCCAGAAGCTGCTCGGGGGCCATGTAGCTCGGCGTGCCGCAGATCACCTCCGTCGAGTCCTCGCGGCTCTGCAGCTCGAAGGCCTGGGCGAGGCCGAAATCGGCGAGCTTGAGGGCCGGCGGGCCGTCGCCTTCGTGGAAGATGAGGATGTTGCTGGGCTTGAGGTCGCGGTGGACCACGCCGCGGGCGTGAGCGTGGGCCAGGGCGTCGAGCAGGGCGAGGAGGATCCGCCGCAGTTGGGGCCAGTCGAGGCCTTCGGCGAGCCTGGTGGTCAGAGTGCCGTCCGCCAGCTCCATGGCGAGCGTCGGGCTGCCCTTGAGCAGCAGGCCGCGGGAGGCCTCCTCGGCGTCGGCGCCCATCTCGCCGTGCTCGAAGACGCGCACGATCCCCGGGTGGTCCAGGCTGGCCACCGCCTGCACCTCGTTGCGGAAGGCGTCGCGGAACGAGGGCTCGCGAGCCCGTTCGGCCGTCATGACTTTCACCGCCACCGGCACACCCTGAGCCGCGTGAACGCCGCTCCACACCTCCGCCATGCCGCCTCGGCCGATACAGCGGTCGAGAAGGAAGGGACCTAAAGGGATCGCGGGGCCGCTCATGGGGGCCACCGGCATTCTGATGGAAGCATTGAAGACACAATAGAGGCGGCGCGCAGCACGGTCAAGGTGAGAGATCCCCCACGGTCAAGGTGAAACATCCCCCATGGCCCCGGCGTAGAGTGCCCGGGAGCCGGCGCGTCGTCTGGCCGGCTTGGAGGGGACTCATTCCATGAACGCTTTGATCAGCGATCTTCGCTTCGCCGTCCGGGTGCTGCTCAAGAGCCCGGGTTTCGCCGTCGTCGCCGTGCTGTGCCTGGCGATCGGCATTGGTGCCAACACCACCATCTTCAGCGTCGTCAACGCCGTGCTGCTGCGGCCGTTCCCCTTCGCCGATCCGGACCGCATCGTCGCGGTGCACGAGATCCAGCCGAAGAACGACGTCGACCGCGCCGGCCTGTCCTACCTCGACTACCGGGATCTCGGCGAGCAGACCAGGTCCTTCGTCCAGACCGCCGCCTACACCGGCCGCAGCATCACCTTCTCGGGCTCCGACGAGCCGGAGCGGGTGGTCGGGGAGGCGGTCTCCGCCAGTCTCTTTCCGCTCCTCGGCGTCAAGCCGGCTCTCGGGCGGCATTTCCGCGCCGACGAGGACCAGCCGGGCGCGCCCCACGTCGTGCTGCTGAGCGACGAGATCTGGCGGCGGCGGTTCAACGCCGACCCGGCCATCGTCGGCAAGTCCCTCCTGATCAACGCCGCCTCCCACACGGTGGTGGGCGTCATGCCGCCGCGCTTCCAATTTCCCGAAAACGCGCTCGCCTGGATTCCGTTGATACCGATCGTCCACGACGAGCCCCGCGCCAGTCGCAGCCTCGCCGTGCTGGCCCGCCTGAAGCAGGGGGTGAGCCTTGAGCAGGGGCGGGCGGAGGTGAAGGGGCTCGTCGAGCGCCTGGCGGTCCAGAACCCCGACAGCCACAAGGCGTGGAGCGGCAACATCCTGCCTCTGCGCGAGGACTTCTCCGGCCGGAACATGCGGCTGATCGTCCTCACCATGATGGGGGCGGTGATCTGCGTCCTGCTCATCGCCTGCTCCAACGTCGCCAACCTGCTGCTGGCGCGGGCCACGGTGCGGCAGCGCGAGATCGCCGTGCGCGCCGCCTTCGGAGCGGGGAGGGTCCGGCTGCTGCGGCAGCTCCTCACCGAGAGCGTGGTGATCGGCCTGCTGGGAGGCGGCTTGGGGATCTTCTTCGCCGTCTGGGGCCTGCGCTGGCTGGAGCTGTCGATCCCCACGGACAAGCAGCCGCCTTACTGGATTCAGTTCACGATCGACGGTCCGGTACTGCTGTTCACTCTGGGCATCGCCATCTTCACCGGCCTTTTCTTCGGCCTGGCTCCGGCGCTGCAGGCGATGAAATCCGACCTCCACGAGACCTTGAAGGAAGGCGGGCGCGGGGCCGGGGGCAGCGTGCGGCGCAACCGACTGCGCAGCACCCTGGTGGTCGTTCAGGTGGCCTTCTCGCTGCTGTTGCTGATCGGTGCCTCGCTCTTCGTGCGCAGCTTCCTCAAGCTGCAAGAGGAGAAAGGTGGCTTGAGCACCGCCCACGTGATGACAATGCGTTTCTACATGCCCGCCGGCCGTTTCGAGAAGGACGAGGACATGACCCTCAAGGTCCAGGACGTGGTCCGGCGTCTCGAGACGATTCCCGGCGTCGAGGCCGTCTCGGCGTCGAACAACATCCCCCTGGGGTTCGGCGGCGACGACGGCAGAATTCTGGTGGAAGGAACGGATTTCCCTCAGGGCGAGGAGCCCGACGTCTTCTACTCGGCGACGACGCCGCATCTTTTCCAGGCGCTCGATCTGAAGCTGACGAGCGGCCGCACCTTCACCGAGGCGGAGGGCTATGGACTCTCCGGGGTGGCGGTGGTCAACAACTTGTTCGCGCAGAAGTTCTGGCCGGGAAAAGACGCGGTGGGCCGCCGCTTCCGGTTGAAGGACGGGAAAAACACGGATTGGCTGCGGGTGATCGGCGTCGCGCCGGACTTCAAGAACGGAAACGTGAACAACAAGACGATTCCGGCGGCGTATCTGCCCTACGCCTACGGAGCGGCCCGCAACACCGGGCTGACGATCCGCACGCGTTTCGATCCTCTCCAGGTGGTGGCGCCGGCCCGGCGGCAGATCCGTGCCGCGGACCCGTCGCTGCCGGTTTTCGACGTCAAGACGCTGGAGCAGGTGCGTCAAGCCGGGTACTGGGAGTTCCGCCTCTTCGGCGGCATGTTCTCGGTGTTCGGCGTCATCGCGCTGTTCCTGGCGGCCATCGGTCTCTACGGCGTGTTGACCTACTCGGTGAGCCAGCGGGTGCGGGAGATCGGCGTGCGGGTGGCGCTCGGAGCGCAGGGGGGCGACGTGCTGCGCCTGGTGATCCGCCAGGGGATGATCCTCGCCCTGGCCGGCATCGGCGCCGGCCTGTTGCTCTCCTTCGGTGCCACAAGAGTACTCGCGAGCATCCTCTTCGACACCAGCCCCACCGACCTCGTCAGCTTCACCGCGATCTCCGCCCTCCTCGCCGGCATCGCCGCCTTCGCGAGTTACCTGCCGGCCCGGCGTGCCCTGGCCGTGGACCCTCTGGAGTCGTTGCGGGGGGAGTAGGAAGCCAGAGCGGCCGTTGCCTCTCTGGCATGTCGTTTGAGTTGAGTCAAGGATTGTCGGTGAACGTCGTCGTATCGGAGAAGCTCTGGAAGGACCCGTTGAGGTTGCAGAAGAAAGTCTGTCTTCCCGTCGTCGTATCGGTCACCGTCAAGGTGTAGGGTTGGTTCGTCAAGGCGCCGGAGAAGACTTCGAAATGACCGTCCTGCTGGTCGACGACCTTGACCACGAGCTCGGGATTCGACGAGTCGCCGACCCAGAAGTAGCCGGAACCCTTGGCGCCTGTGACCGTGACCGCGTGGGCAGCCTTCCGAAAGCCCGGAACCTCTCCGAAGGTGGCGCGCACCTCGAAGCGGCTGTCAAGCAGGCAGACGGCGTTGGGATCGTTACCCGGGCAGGCAAGGGTCGGATCGCCACCGTCAGGCGCCGTTTGAACCACGTCGAAGGTCGACACTCCGGGAGGGGGCTGCTGGGAAAGTGTCAGCCGTCCGGCCCGTAGGCCGCCCCGGTTCGCCGCCGTGCAGAAAGAGACACTACTCGCATTGTCCTTCCGGATCTTGAGGAACGTTGCGTTGGTTTCCACCTGCCAGTCGCAATTGGCCGAGGTAGCGGTCTGGACGGTAAGGTGCCCTACTCCCCCGAGAGGATCGAACATCCCTGCCACCGTAGGCCCGCTCATTTGGGCGCACGCGCTGGGCGGTTGCTCTCCACTCTGCTTGACGATGACCATGTCTCCTCCCGCCGTCAGGGTGCCAAGGCGCTCGGCGCCTCCCGCGTCGTCCACGGAGAAATCCACCTGACCCGATCCGGTTCTCACTTGCGGTTTCCCGGCGATGTGGATGAAGCTCGCGTTGCTCTCGGCAAGCCAATGGCAGTCGTCCGGGGCTGTAACCCGGACCGTCCCCATAATCTCGCGGCCCAGATCCACGAATGTGGTAGAGGCGGAGCTGCAGCCTTTTTGAAGGACCTGAGTCTTCTCGGCGGCGATGGTGAGCGAATCCGTCCTGCTGAGGCTGCTGGTGTTTTGATCGACGTACAGACTGAGATCCCTTGTCCCCACAAAAGGTCTGGTGGAAAGGATGCTCAGGAATCTGCGGCCGGTGGCGGCGTCCCAGTTGCATAGGGACGAGCTCGCATTGACCCGGAGAGATGAGAAGGCCGAACCCGGGCCCACGACCTGCGGAGACGAGAGGTTTGACACCGCCGTGCAGCCGGACTGTCCAACGATGAAGGGCTTGCCCTGGACGGTCAGGATGCCCTGCCGGGAGGTTCCGGTTGGGTTCGGAGAGACTGAGTAGGAAAAGGTGCCTGTACCGCGACCGCTGCCGGTGACGTTGATGAAGCCCGGCGAGCCCGAGACGGCAGTCCATTGGCAATTGGAGAAGTTGGGTGTTACCTTGATCGTCTTGGTGCCTCCCTGCGCGCCGAAGGAATCCTGCGGAGGATCCAGCACGAAATCGCACGGCATGCCCTTCTGGGACAGCAGGAAGGTCTTGATGAAAGAGCCGACCGTGAACGTCAGCGCGGCAGACCTGAACAGAGTGGAATTGTTGGCCGTGAACTGAAAGTTGACGGGAACGGATAATCCTTGTCCGTGGCCTCCCTGTGGAGAGGTAATCGTGAGGTAGGGTTGACTGCTGGTGACGGACCACAGACAACTGGGATCGGAGGAGCTGATCGTGATCCGTGATCCCGAGCCGGCCGTGGGATTGAAGGAAGGGAAAGTGCCAGGGTCAGGACTGAAAGTCAAGTCACAAGGGGGTAGAACCTGAACCCGGGCACATTCCACGGCAGCATGGCTCTGAGTGGAGACGTCGCTGCTCCGGCTCACGCTCAGGCGAACCGAGAAGGGAATACCGGCGGTGTCGGAAGCATAGCGATGGGTCGGATCTTTGTGAGCGTCCGAGTATCCGCCATTGTTGGAGACAAGCTCGTCTCCGAAGAGCCAGCCCCACTTGTCCGGACTTCCCAAGGAGTCGTCGCGGAATTGGACTTCATCTCCCACATGGATGGCGGGTGTTGGCGATTCAACATGGCACTTCGGCACCAGGTCGGCGAGAAGATTCGAGGTACTCAGCTTGGGAAAGGCGGCGGTATCGCCAAAGCTGGCCGGTGGACTGTTGTACACCTTGACGGCCCCTGTGGTCGTATCGGTGACTGTAACGCTGTAGTTGAGGGGGGTGAGGCCTCCATAGAAGACCCATATCTTGCCGTTGAGGCCGGCTGCATCGAGCACCTTCACCGCGACATCGAGATCCTGGGACCCGAACGAGAAGGCTCCTGCGTTGGCTGTGAGCGGCGTGCTCCGTCCCTGGATGGCGTCACCCGAGGCCGGGTGGGCACTGGCCTCGATCATGAAGCGGGAATTGCCGAGACAAAGAGTCGTGTCGCTGGGAAGACATGGTCCTGCCGCGCTTGCTGAAGAAGTCGAGAGCACGCCGAAAAGGCTCGCCAGCATGAGAACGAAAGGAGCCGGACACAATCGCCATGTAGACATGATGCCCCCCAATCTAAAATTGGACGACGGTTGAAAGTGAGAACGTGTCGACTCGCTTGGAGAGATCAACCGCGCCGTCCACCGCGAATCTCTTGCCGCTGAAGCCGAAGCCGGCGGAGCGATGGACTTCACTATGGCCGCGGCGGAACAGAGCCTGTAACGCGGGCGTCGAACCCGTGTACCGGAGACTATGATCGGGGTCATACCATGCACCGGCTCGCGCGAAAACCTGGAAGTCCGAAAAAACGAACGCGCGTTCAAATCCCAAATGGATCTCGTTGGCGTCGTCTACCTGGTAGGGGCGGGGCTCCGCAGGATCTTGGTCCGGCCCGGTCACGATCGATACAAGACTTCTTCTCAGGCCTGAGTATCGGACTCGATCATAATCCAGGCTGATCGTCGTGTACTCTGTGGGTTGGATTGAGAGGCCGAGGCCGAAGAAATCAGGCGTGTTGAACCGCACCGGCAGACTGAATTCGCTGAGCGTGGAGGGAGCCTTTGGGCCATTTCCGGTGGCGGCGGTAAATTTGAAGTTCGGCCCACTCCTGTAGACGCCTCCCAGAGCCAAGCCGTCTCTTATTCGCCAAAGGAAGCCCGCGTTGAAGCCCAGCGCACGGTCACTGCCCCTCTGAGTTTGAAAATTAATCACATTTTCAGGGTCATACAGCGGCAGGCCGTAGAATTCTCCTTGCTGATCAAGCTGGCCGATTCCCCGGACAACAGAGTATCGATTGGTCAGAGAGTCAAGATGAAAGCCGTAGGAGGACAGCCCCGCACCCACGGACAGGTTCGGGCTGATCTCAAGGGCGGCCGAGAGACCAAGGTTGGCGACAGAGAGACGTAGCGAGTTGGCGGTTGGGTGGAGGCGTTCATCACTGGTTGCGTTTTCCGGTGTCAGAAAAGCGCCCTGGGTCATGAAGCGGCTCTCGAAGCTCGCCAACTCGTGTCGGTACAGGGCGAAGCGCCAGCGCGACCAGGGATAGACAAAAGAAACGAAAGACAGTCCGGTGACCCCATTGTATGATTCGCCGCTCCGCAGACCCGATTCGGTGTCGACTCCGTTGCCCGTCGCTTCGCCGGAAAGGCGGCCGCGATCGGTGAAGACCTGGTTGTAGTGCCAGTGGAGGCCTTCGACCGAAATTTCCGGCTTGGTCAGGGTCGTCAAGCCCGCAGGGTTCGCATAGGCCGCCGTGGCATCGTCGGCGAGCCCCAGGAAGGCCCCGCCCATGCCCAGGCTTCGAGCGCCGGGAGTAAAAAAATTGAACTGGATCCGCGAGTTGACCTCGAGGTTGGCCTGGGCCCAGGCCGAGGCACCGATCAGAAGGTGAATCAACGGGATCGATAGGCTCCGCCAAATTTTTTGCAGTCTCATTTTTGACACTCCATCTGCGTTCATCGCCGTGTCGTACGTTCGACCTAGTCCGTCCCGGTCTCGGCCGCGGCGGTAGAACCGCCTTCACCACGGGTAGATCCAACCGGTTGGAATTTGTTTAGGGAGGCGCACCCGGTAAATTCTATGGTGTCATAGCCTTCCGCTTGCACTCTTCGGAGTAGATCAGCAGCGCTTGAAACTCCTCCGAGGTCTGCACGGCTCCAATACCAAGAGATTGGTCCCAATGCTTCAACGCTTCCGTGCATTTTTTCTGTTGGTACAGCGCGAATCCGAGATAATAGTGCGGCAGATAGCTCAGGTACCGCGTTCCGTAGATTCTGACGCGTTGTCCGTCCTCCGGCTGCTTGTTCATCGCACTCGTGAGCAGCAGGACGCTCTCTTTCCAGTTCCCCTTGTCTTGAGCCTGGATGGCCTTTCTGAATTCCTCCGGCTTCTTGTCGGCGGCGCTGGCGGCAGTGCCGAGGCTTGCGCCAAGAAGAAAGCCGAGAATCAGCCTGCCGCGGCGGAGGCGTCGCTTAGGCTTGCCGTAGGCGTCTTTGTTCATCGCGGAGTGATTCCAAGACGTTTCCGAGCAAGCCGCTTCAGATCGGCGAGGCGCATGGGTTCCAAGCGGACGGTGCCGTCCATGCCGGCGGTCGCGAGCCATTGTCCCTGATCAGGGCTGAACGCCAGGTCGGAGGCGAGGTGGCCCTGAAAGGAGAAAATCTCTTCGCCGGTTTCGGAGTCCCAGATTCGCACCGATGAGTCGTCGCTCGATCCGATGCTCGCGAGACGGCGGCCGTCGCGACTGAATGCCAGCTTGGTGACAGCTTTGGTGTGTCCTTCGAGTGACACGCGTGCCATCGTCGTGAGATTCCAGATTGAAATACGACCATCGTCGGCGCCGATAGCCAACCGCGTTTCGTCCGGACTGAAGCTCAGGGCTCGACCCTCGGAGGGAAGTTTATCCAACAGGGAAAGGGGCGGGTGCCTGGAGTCTCCCGACAGAGACCGGAGCTCGACCTTGCCGCCCTCTCTAGAGATTGCCAGGAACTTACCCTTGGGGCTGAACGCCAAGTCGCGAATGACGTAATGGAGAGGGAGGTCATGCCATGCCTTGGCGCCCTGCAGGTCCCAAAAGCGGAGCACGCCATCGGTACCCGCGCAGGCGAGGACACTGCCATTCGGCGAGAAGGCCACGCGTTCAGCGGTATAATCCAATTTAAGGGGCTGTCGTTTCATTGAGAGGTCCCAAAGGAGAACGGGTCCGTCATTGACGGCGATGGCAAGCAGCTTGCCGTCGCGCGAGAGTTGTGCTTGGCGGAAAGAGAGGTCGCTGGTATAGCTGCCGAGCAGACGACCGCGTTGATCCCAGATGCTTGCGGCTCCCTCGGAGGTGGTCGTAACTAGCCGGCCATCGGGTGTGAAGTCGACGCTGAGCAAAGACCCTTCCGCGACGAGAGTCGGAATGTCTTCCTCAAGGAGATTCGACCAAAGGATCACCTTTCCCCGGTTGGTCGAGAGGTCTCCGCAGGTAATCGCCTGGACGGTCTTGCCGTCGGACCGGAGGCCGAAAGCCACTCTGTGAATCGGCCCGCAACCCGGTTCCAGGGTTCGAAACTCCGAGCTCGAGTTGATGTTCCACATGGTCAGCGACTTGTCGAAGCTACCGGTGGCAAGATAGCGACCGTCCGGGCTGAACGCGACGGACGAGACCAAATCCTCATGTTCGGAAAGAGTCTTGCCTTTTTCTTCGATGCCGAGCCGCACTGTATGGTCGGGATCGTCCCAGGCGGTGGCAAGGCTATCTCCGGGTCCGAAAGCGAGGCTGACGGCCGGAGTGAGTCCCTGGTAAGTCTTGACGAGTTGCCCGGATTCCAGATTCCAGAGCAGGACCTTGCCATCCTCGCCGGCGCTCGCGAGAAAGCGGCCGTCGGTATTGAACGCGACACTTCGGACTGCGTCGGAGTGTCCCGTGAGTGTCTTTTCTTTCTGGCAGGACGGAAGACTCAAGAGAGTCACTTCGGGATTGTCTGTCGCAACAGCCAGTAGCGAAGTCCGCGCAGAGAAGGAAAGGTCATTTACCGTCGAACCGGTCGCGCAAGTGTGCTTCCGACGTCCTTGGCGGCTCCATAGGGAAACCCGACCTTCCCGGTCTCCCGTAACCAAGTCGTCGCCGAAAAAGACCGCGCTGGTGACGCCTGGAGTTTGCTCGGCAACCTTCCATAGCAAGGCTCCCGATGCCGAGCTCCGGACTTCCAGCTTTTCGTTTCTGGCCAGGGTAACGAAGCGCGAGCTGTCGTGATTGAAGGCGAAGACCCCCGGGTAGCCGATTTCCAGCGTCTGGCTTGGCAAAGGCTGGCCATCGGACGCATCGAGGTTACGGTGCAGGGCGTTTTCCGCTGCGGGGATCTCTGCCATCTCGACAGATTTCAAGGCGAGCTGCAATCCTTTACGTGGGTATGTCTCCGCTTGGGAAATTGCCCTCGCTGCCAGGTCTTGGGACTTGGACTTGCGGCCCAGGCGAAGTACGGTGAAGGTGAGCACCGCGACAGCGACGACAACGAGAAGAAGGACCACGAGGACCCGGGCCAGGACCTTGAGCCGCGAGGTCTCCCGGGCCTGCGCCTTGGCCAGCGCTTCCTCCATTCGCGACTCGGCGAGGAACTCCATCTCCAGCTTCGATAGCGCCGACTGGCTGTCCTCGGCCAGGCCGGAAGCGTTCTTGAGGCGTTGGCCCCGGAAGAGGTAGCTGGGGTCGCGGCCCGAGTCCTTCCATGCCCGAGCCGCGGCGGGAAGGCGTGCGGCTTCGGGAGGTTGCGCGATCTCATTGGAGCGGAGCACCGGATCGATGAAGCGATCGTGGGCGAGCTCGTACCAGATGCCGCCGCGGGTGGCCTCGGCACGGATCAAATGGAAGTCCAACAGGCGATCGACGACGGCGTTGGGCAGGCCGCCGCTGGTCTCGGCTTCGCGGCTGACCTGGCTGCGAATGCGCGTCGGCGTGATGAGGGCAGCGCCACACCAGCGGCGGATGCGGCCTGTCGAGATCCCGCTTTCCCGCGCAGCCCGCTCCATCGCGGAGTTGTAAAAGCGTTCGAGAGCCTGATCGACGTCGCCGAAATCCAGACGATCCTGCTCGCTGATCGACTGCCCGGGACGTCCGTTCAGGTTCTCCCAAAGCTGATAGCAAACCACCTGGAGTTGGACGGGCTCGACGATCTCGCCCGCCACGGTCGCCTCCTGGCCTGCGATGTGGACCTGCGAGAGGTTGTCCACCAGCCGTTCGGCGACTCCAGGCTCGAAGGGCCTCCCGGCCTGTTCCGCCGGTTTTCGGATTGCGTCGAGGGCTTGGCGGCGGAGGAGCGGTTCGAGGCGGCGCGTCCGAACCTGACCGGGCAGGAGATTGGCAAAGGGATCGAGGCCGGCAAGATGATCTTCACGCAGCGAGAGCACCACGGTGAGGGCGGAGTCATCCAATAGAGCCTGGCGGAGCTGGAGGAAGAATCCGCGGCGGTCCTCCCACAGTTCAGGATGGGTGGTGAGGATCTCCTCGAACTGGTCCAGAATGAGCACGCGGCCCAGGAAATCCACTTCGGCCGCCGTTCGAGGCCGCAAGCGCAAGAAGGCGTCGAGGGTGCAGTCGACCAGAGTGGAGAGATCGGTTTTCGGGCAGGCGAGGGTGCGAAGCGCGCTATAGACGAAGACGTTGGCCGGCGCAATGCCCGCCCCAGGACTGCCGCCGACCCTGGCGACGGGGAGGACGTCGAAGGACTGGCCTCGCAGCTCGGGAATGAGCCGGGCGTTGATCAGCGAGGTCTTGCCGGCTCCCGAGGCGGAGTAAAGCAGGACGACGCGTTCGGAGATGACCGCGTCGAGAAGCTTGCGGGCTTCCTCGTCGCGGCCGAAAAAGAGGGGAGCGTCCTTCTCTTCGAAGGCGTAGGGCCCAACGTAGGGCTTGGCCGCGTCAGCCATGGCTTCTCTCCGTGTAGCGGTCGCGCAGCTCGCGGAGGAAGTCGCGCACACTCCCCCAGAAGACGTCGATTTGCGCGTCTTTGCAGCAGCCTTCCATGTACTTTTTCAGCTCTCCGACCCGTGGGGGATCGTTCTCCTCGGGATCCACTTGCAGAAGGGCGATGCGGTCGCGGCGCAGATCCTTGAGGTGGGCTACCACGCCGCGCAGCAGCAGCCGGCAGTCGAGGCGCCGCAGGTCGTAGCCAAGGAAGAGAAGCATGGCGGTGGTGAGCTTGGATTTGAGCGGATCGGGCAGCCGCTGGGGCACGGCGGTGATGGCGCGCAGGAAGTCGAGGTGATCGTCCTCGGTGAGCACGAGGGAGGTGGAATCGGTGTCGCTCCCATACATTTGGAAGACAAGCGGCGCCTGAGGCGAGCTGCGTAGCTCCTCGTAGCCGGGGGGAAAATCGATCCGTTCGTCGCGCCAGCGGCAATATTCGACTGTGGTTTTCCTGCGGTGCCAGCGCAGAGCCGAGGCCATGAAGCCGTCCCAATTGGTGGTGACGTAGAGTGAGAGCGGAAGGCCGGCCAGGATGCGATGGGGCTCGTCCTCGTCGCCGTCGAAGTGCCGCTCCGCGAGCTCGTTGATGATCGCGGAAGGGGGCAGGTTCTTGAAGCGGCCGCGCTCCTGCACCCGCTCCCGCTCCAGGAGCTCGGCCGCCAGGAGGGAGGGCAGCTTGCTCTGCGGGAAGCTGCGCCCTTCCTTGATCTCGACGAACTGGGCGACAGCCGGCAGATCGGTGCGCCCGTCGAGAGGAAAGCCGTCGTAGCTGTCGGCCCAGCGCCCGGCGATTTCAGCCTGGGAGGGGAGCAGGCCGCGGCAGAGGCCGGGCCCCAGCAGGGGAACGAAGTTGTCGGAACCAATGCAATCCAGCAAGTTGGCCCACTTGACCTCGGTCAGGACCCCGGAGTCCGGGATTTCGATGATAGGTTTCAATTGCCAGAGCAAGCCGTCCCGCAGGCGCATGAAAAGGATGGGGGTGCCCCACTCATCGCTGTTGCGCAGGGAGAGGCGGAGCTGATGGCGCGCCTCGTTGACCGCCCGGTCGATGCAGCCGCCACGGGAGAGGTTGCGGTAGAAGTGCTGGCAGAAGCTCGCCGCGGTGCTGAAACGGATGGACTGGCGCATGGCCACCACGGCCGGCACGCCACGGCCTACCAGGCTCGGGCCCAGTCCCGAGAGGGGCTCCTCCTGGCTCGACGGTGTTCCGCCGTTGCAGGCGATGAGCGTGACCAGGCGCAGATCGCGGACCCCCTCGAAGATCTCGGAGAGCGCGTCCTCGGCCAGGAAGTCGGCCTTGCCGTCGTCGTCCTCCAGCACCAGGCTGGCGCTGGAACGCTCCGGCCGCAGAACGCCATGGGCCTGGAGGTGGAGGGCGTGGAAGCCGCCGCCGATCAGGCGGTCGCTCAGCCGGGCCGCGGTGACCCTGCCGTCGAGGATCTCCCAATAGAGCAGCCCGGTCAGAGGGCGTAGCGCCTCTTCGATCGCCTGCCGGGCCTCGCCGCGGCCCAGGGCGGGCAAGCCGTATTCCGCGAGATCGCTGGGATCGGACAGGGCGACCAGCAGGCGTGGCTTTTCCTTCACTTCGGCGGGGGGTGTTTCGGGCAGGGCGGCGTAACGGGAGAAGCTGATCTCCCGCGAGCAGCCGAAAGTGATGGACTTCCTGGGGTCGTAGAGCAGCTCCCAGCTCAAAGCGTGAAGCTCGGCCGGGGCGGTGGCGGCGAGGTGGAGGCGGAAGCGCAGGTACCGGTCCTCGTGACGCGCCACGGCCAGGGCCTCGCGGTAGCCGGAGAGCAGGTCGCTGTTCGCCGGCAGGAGGGCCTCGAACAGCTCCCGGCCATATTCCTGGGGCTCCAGGACGGCCCGCAGCCGCACGAGGAAGGCATCGTCGAGAATAGGCAGGCCGGAATGCTCGCGCCCTCCGGCCGTCAGGCTTGCCTGGCTGCCGTTGGTCAGGTAGAGATCGCAATCGAAGTATTCTGCTTTCATCAGGATCGGGAGCCTCCTGATGGGGGGCAGATCCCGTCTGGCGCGGATTGGTTAGTCGCTGCAGGGGTTCAGGCGAGCGAGTCCACCCGCAGCCGCACCGCGGGGTTGCCGAGCACGGCATAGTTGCTAGTCCCCCGCCGGCATCGGCTCGTCCTTGGTCAGGAAGGCGGGCCGCTTCATCTCCTTCAAGCACGAAGTGTCGAGGCCGAAGGGCGTGCCATTGACCACGAAGTCCGTGATCAGCTTGCCGAAGCAGTCGATATGGGCAAGGCCGCCGGGGCCGTGGGCGCCGTCGCGGATCACCAGGTTCAGGCTGTTCGGCAGGTGCCGGGTCACCTCGGCCGCCCACTCCGGCGGAGTCGCGGGATCGAGCCAGCCGGTGAGCAGCAGCGTCGGGATCGCGGACTCGACCGGCTGGAAGAAGGTCTCCGGCACCTGGGCCTTGGGCCAGAAGGAGCAGGCCTCCCGCTGATCGCGGATGCGATCGTCGCCCTGGTAGGTGTTCGCCACCAGCGCGGGGATTTCCTTGGGATCGATCCGGGCCACGTCCTCGGCGCAGGTAATGGAGAGATAGAGGCCGATGTCCCAGCCCGAATCGGTGCGGTCCGCGATCGTCATCTGAATCATCGGCGCGAAATCTCCCTGGGCGGCGAGGTGGACGTAGAGCGGAATGCGCACCGAGAGGAACGGGGTGTATTGCATGGCGCGCAGGGTGGTGGTGAAAGCGCCCTTGGCGATCGAGACCTTCACCGATTTTCCGGACTTCGGGTCTTTGACCTCCTGCTGGACCGGTCCCTTGTCGAGGCGCGCGGTCACCGACGCGAGATCGGCGCGAAGGGCGGGGAAGGCGGCACGGCAGGCCGTGTCGGCGGCGCAGTCGTCGAACAGCTTGTCGATCGACTCCTGGGCTTTGCGGGCGTGGTAGAGCGGCATCTTGCTGTCCATGATCATGACGCCGAGCAGCGTCGTGCTGCGCACGTGCTCGGGGTGCTGGCGCATGTAGGCCTGCGCGGCGCGGGTGCCATACGAGCCGCCGATGACGTTGAGGCGCTCGTAGCCCAGCCAGGCGCGCACCTCGTCGAGGTCGTCCACGGCGATGGGCGTCGTGTACTGAGTGAGGTCGGCCTTCGCCGCCAGCTTCGGCTCACAGGCGCGCAGCACGTCCATGGGGAAGAGGCCGCGGACGAGGCCTTGAAGGTCGCTCTCGCCACCCGGGAGATCGCAGTGCAGAGGGGAGGACTTGCCCGTTCCCCGCTGGTCCACGAAGAGCAGGTCGCGGTCCTTGTTGACGGTAGCGAGAAGCTGAGCGAAGCCGCCCGCCGCGCCCGTCGAGCCGTAGCCCGGGCCGCCGTTGATGTAGACGACCGGATCGGGAGCCGGGGAGTCGCTCTGCGCCGGCAGGACGACGATGTTGAGATCGATCTTCCGGCCGCTCTTCGCCGCCCGGTTTTCCCAGACGGGCAGGACGCCGCAGAGGACTTCCTTTTCGAGCCCCGCGACCTTGCACGGCTTGAGACGCTGAAAAACGGTACGGGTCTGGGCGCCGGCGAACGCGGGGGCGAGCAGCGAGGCGCAGAGAAGGAAAATTGAAAAGACACGGTTCATGAGATCTCCTTGCAAGGGTTCTGGAGACTTCTACGCTATCGGGGGGGCCGGGTTTCCGTCCAACCCTGAAACCCCGTGGCCGGGGCCGGCATCGAAGAGTCCAGTCCGGCGGCTTTGGCCGTACTGTATGCGAGCGGAGGAAGAGACCCTGATGACTGAGCCACCCGAAGAGACCCAAGCCGCGGCCGAGACGCCTCCCGAAACACCTGCCGAAATACTCGTGGAGCCGGCGGTATCGGCCGAGCCTTCCCGCGAAGCCCCCCACCCAAGACCCTCATCACCCCGGCCCTCTTCTCCCGCCCCCTCCCAACCCTCCACACCGGGAGAAGAGGGAGAACAGCCAGACCCCTCATCACCCCAACCCTCGTTAGCGCCTCTGTCCCGCCGCCCCCTGGTCAAGCGCCATCACGGGCTGGTGCGGCTCACGCACTGGGCCAACGCCATTCTGCTGGTGGGCATGATCGGCAGCGGGTTGCAGATCTACATAGCCTTCACGCACTTTGGCCCGCGCGGCGGCCCCTACTACCCGAACCCGTGGGACGGCAAGCCGTTTCCGCTTTCGGTGCGGCTGGGCGGCTGGCTCGCTGGCGGGCTCAACTGGCATTTCGCTCTGGCGTGGCCGTTCGTGCTCAGCGGTCTGCTCTATCTGGGCTACCTGGTGTTCACCGGCGAGTGGCGGTCGCTGCTGTTCCGCCCCCGGGACGTGCCGCGCGCCTGGCAGATGCAGCTCTACTACCTGCGCCTGCGCAAGGAGCACCCGCCACAGGGCAAGCACAACGCATTGCAGAAGCTGGCCTACACGTCGATCCTGCTGCTGGGCATTCTCTCGGTGCTCACCGGTTTCGCCATCTACAAGCCCACTCAGCTTTCATGGCTCACGGCACTCTTCGGCGGCTATCAGCCGGCTCGCTACTGGCACTTCTGGGCGGTATGGATCTTCGTCGCCTTCACTCTCGTCCACGTGGCGCTGGTCCTCCTCGTGGACCCCGCGTCGCTGCGGGCCATGATCACCGGCTGGTACCGCGGGAGGTTCCCGAGCCATGACTGACGACCGTTTTCCCAAGAACCTCGGCGCCTTGAGCCGCCGCGACATGATGCGCCTGGGCCTGACGGCGGGCGCCGCCTCGCTCGCCACGGCCTGCGGCTGGCAGGGTGGCCCCTTGATGCCGGCGCTGCAAGGCGCCTCGCGCCTCAACGACTGGGTGGGGGAGAAGATCTTCCTCTCCAGCCGCCACCTGGCGCCCCAGTATCCGCACTCGGCCCGCACTCCGGAGGGGGCGTTTCCCGCCTACTCGATCGCCCATCCGCTGCCGCAACTCACCGATCCCGCCGGCTGGGCGCTGGAAGTGGGAGGCCTCGTGAGACAGCCGACCCGTCTCACCCTGGAGATGATCCAGGTGATGCCCAGGGTGCGCTACACCGTCAAGCACCACTGTGTCGAGGGCTGGTCCGCCGTGGCCACCTGGACGGGCGCCTCGCTCGCGAGCGTGGTGAGGCTGGCGCAGCCCACGGCGGCGGCCAAATATCTCCGCTTCGACTCCTTCGACAAGGGCTACTCCAACGGCTGGGACCTGGAGAGCGCCATGCACCCGCAGACCATCCTGGCCTACGCCTTCAACGACCATCCCCTGGGGCCGGCGCACGGCGCGCCTCTGCGCCTCTACTCGCCCGTCAAGCTGGGTTACAAGCTCACCAAGTACCTGACGAAGCTGACCTTCACCGCCGAGCGTCCCGGTGGCTACTGGGAGAATAAGGGGTATCCCTGGCTGGGCGGGGTGTGATTTCCGCGTTCGGGCCGTGCAAGTTTCTCGCCGCCGCAGGTGCCTGGGTCATTTTGGGAACCAACAGGCGGGGCCGTTGACGAGGCTGCCTATCGGCCACTCTGGGAGCCCCGCGAGCCGTTTCAGGAGGACTCTCCTGCCTGACTGGGCACACCTCCCCCCATGTGAGATGACAAGCTCACTGGATGGCCCTTCGGCGGGCGGTGCGGCTGTCAAAGAGCAGAGACGAGGAACCTATCCCGCCACGAATGGCAGGGCAGGCGGGAAGCTGCCGCTGGGGAATGGAGCGTTACGGTCGCCCAGGCGCAGTCTCTCGGCAGCCTCTCGGAAGGCGGCGACGAACCAGGCATAGGCCTCATAGAACGCCTTGCGGACGGCCTTGGTCGCCGCGTGGACGAGCGGCGCCGGCGAGCGGACGAGCGATGCAGGACGATGGAGGGGATCTTTCGCCAGGATCGCCTCTACTCCCAGTACAGGCAAGCCTTTGAGGCTCCTGGCGAGAGCGGCCTCGGTCTCAAGGGTCTCGACCATGTCCGCCACGCGTGCCCGATAGGCCTCGGGCTCAAGGTGCGCCCAGCAGGGAATCGGCGAAAGAACTACGAGCTCTTCCGTCGCAAATCGCAGCGGCGTAGTCTCCTTCTGCTGGTTGCGGGCAGCGAATTCCTGGGTACGGTCGATCCAATGGCCCATGAGAGGCGTGCCGTCGATCAGCGCGGCAGCCGACTGCACTCCGGGCCACTCGCGGACCCGCTCGACAAGGCCCTCCTTGACGGACTGGCTGAGCACGTAGGCCAGTCGCTCGATCTGGGCCCGGTCTTCCTCGGTGACGACCGTCATCTCATAGCGGCGCTCGAAGACGGGACCTTTCCAGCCGGTGAGGCGGTTGGTCTCCCGGGCCAGTTTAGACTGGAGATCGCGCATGAAGCCTGCGATCTGCCGGGCATCCTCGGCCACGGCGAGGATGTGGAAGTGCGATGAGAGGACCGAGACGGCGTTGAGGACCAGCTCGTGCCGGCGCTGGGCGCGGCCGAGGATGCCGAGGAAGCGGTCGTTGAAGGTGCGGCCGGGCCTGAACAGGAAGCGTCCCTGGACGGTCCGGCAGGTGATGGAGACGAGGGTACGAGGGGCGGGTATGAACCGAAGTTTTCTGGCCATACCGTATAAAGAACGGAAAAAACCGGTCTCACCTTACAACTATCTTATAAGTCCCATGGCTGCAAGGAGTTAGAATGGCGCCAAATCGGCTGCCAGCTCGGGCTCGGCGCGGGGGACGTGCCAGGTGAGGACTCCCCGGCCCTTCCTTACGACAGAGCCAGGGGCCCGGGTCCGCGGAACGCCTCAGCCGCGCCCGCCGGTCCCCTTCTGCGTCGCCATCACCTCCCGCGCCGCCCGCACTCCCGAGGCCAGGGCTCCCTGCATCCAGCCGGGATGGTCAGAGGTGTGCTCGCCGGCGAAGAGGAGGCGGCCTTCGCTCCGGCTTATGGAAGGTAGGAGGGAGCGCATCTGGCCAGGCTTGAACCAGGTATAGGCGCCGCGCGCCCACTCGTCCTCATCCCAGAGCTTCGCGGTTCCACCTTCGAATTGATCCGGCAACTCGGGGAAGACCGCTGCGGCCTCCCGGACCGTCGGGAGCAGGGGGCTCTCCCGGACCTTCGCGAGCCGGCGGGCTTCGACTCCCGCCGAGTACGATTCGAGGACGCCACGGCGGGAGGCGGGATCTGGAGCATGCGGGAAGATGCTCCATGGCCGATCGGTCAGGACAACTCCGGAAAGTCCCTGGGGCTCCCAGAAACGGGTCCGGGTCTGAAGGAAGACCCGGGAGACGGAAGTCAATTGGAGCTCCGCGATCGCCCGCCGCTTCTCGGCCGGGAGCGGCGGCACGATCTCGACGCTCCGGAGAACGGGGAAGGGCACCGTGCAGATGAGGTAGTCGGCGCTGAACGTGCGGTGGGTGCCCCCGGTCTTGACGATCGCCCGCACCCCGGTCGCATCCTGCTCGATGCGGACGACCGGCGAGCCGTACTGAATGCGGTCCGTGAGGCGCGCGGCGAGGGCCAGGGGGAGCCGGTCGCTCCCACCGCGCACGGTGAAAGCCTGCTTCGCGGCCGCCCGCTGGGCCGCCTCGCGGAGGAGATCGAGCGCCGAGACCGCGTCGGCGCCGTCGCCCAGAAGGTCGGGGAAGCCCATGCGGAGGAGGGAGACGGCGCCCGGCGAGGCACCACGGCGCCTCAGAAGCTCGGCGAAGGAGACTTGGTCGAGCTCCGCGAGCTCCGGCCGAGGCCAGCCCGGGGCGGTGGTATCCCCGATCTGGAGAAGGAGAGGCTGGAGGTAGCGCTCCCGAATCCCGCGCCGGCCCAGGGCCTTCTCCTCGGGCGTCAGGTCGAAAGGCAAGGGGGTTTCCGCGTTCTCGACGGTCCGCCGGCCGCCCACCTGGTAGAGGATCGCGCCCGGGGAATGGGGGATGGGATCGAGGGGCAGGTCGCAGAGCCCGGCGTAGTGGATCGTCCAGTCGTGCGTGTCCTGGACGGTCGCCGCCCCGGCCTCGACGTAGAGGCCGTCGGCGAAGGGCTCGCGGAGGGTCTGCACCCTGCCACCCGCCCGGCTCCGCGCCTCGAGCACGGTGACCTCATGGCCGGCCTGGGTGAGCTCATAGGCCGCGGCAAGGCCGGCCAGCCCAGCACCCACGACGAGCACCCGCTGCCTGGGACCCTGGAACGCCGGAGGGGCCGTCTGTAGAACTGCGGCTCGGAGCGGCCTGGCGGCAAGGGCCGCGGTGGCCAAGAGGCCCCGCTTCAGGAAAGTCCGGCGGCTGAGATCATGACCCATGAGGGAATCCTATCCCGTCCCGGTCGCGTACCGCATCGTACCGAGGGAGATGACGCCAGGGCTGTCCGCTCGGGGCGAGTCTCGGTTAGACTGCTCTGCACGCCATGTTCAGAGTCTCCATCATCGTTTGCCTGGTTGCTCTCACAGCGTGCGGCGAGAGTGGCACCCCCAAGTGGTCGATTTATGAGGTTACAGGCAGCAGACCGGAGCGAGTCGCGAGAGTCTCCGCCATCCTCGCCAAGGACAAAACACCACCGACCGCCATTCTCGATGCCCACTTCATAGAAGAGCAGATCGGAGACGGCTTTCTGGGTCCGTCAGATTATCGGGAGTTTTATTTCGTGGAGGTAGCGCCACGAGATGTTTCGCAGTGGACACGGCTTCTTAAGCCTCTCGACGAGACGGCAGAATATGACGCGCCAGCACAGCCTCGTGGTTGGTGGGCCACTCGTGACACTTTTGCCTCGCTCCAGTTTTACAAGCCGAACATTCTAACCGGGAGAATTTACGGCTGGATTGGAGTCTCGCGGCAGACCGGTCGCATTTATATTTCCACTTTTACGATGTGATTATCTCGTTGCGCCTTCCTCGTGCCGGACGAGCAGCCGCTCGATTTGCGCTCGGTCTTCCCTTCCGCTTCAGCCGAAACGAGTGGGAAACCTCGCGGCGAGTGGGGAAAGCCCCTCCCTAATGGGAGATCGTCTCTCCCGAGTTGGGCGGCCCTTCCCCAACTCGGGAGAGGCCCTCCCCCAGTGGGGAATCGTCATTCCCGAGTTGGGCAGCCTCTCCCCAACCCGGGAGCAGCCCTCCCCTGGTGGGGAATCGTCTTTCCCGAGTTGGGCAGGCTCTCCCCAACTCGGGAGCAGCCCTCCCCTGGTGGGGAATCGTCTTTCCCGAGTTGGGCAGGCTCTCCCCAAC